>Ga0224518_1000095_pt1 | contig 14712 bp, 9 predicted proteins | sample IRBST25metaG_FD_179891 | JGI IMG/M metagenome (GOLD analysis project Ga0224518, IMG submission 179891) | Peat soil microbial communities from Stordalen Mire, Sweden - IR.B.S.T-25 | ecosystem: Environmental > Terrestrial > Soil > Wetlands > Peat | place: Sweden: Norrbotten County, Stordalen Mire...
TAAGTTAAAGTTAGTGAAGCGCATTATGTACGGACGTAGTAGTTTTGCATTGCTAAAATCCAAGCTACTATGGCTTGAAACAATGCATTAATCAACTAAAGTTGGCAAGAACCTTTTTGACGCTTACTGTTTTACTACCATTTAGAATGTCACGACCCTAAAACAGGTACATTGATATCGGTGTTGACCGTGAAGTTTTACTACCATTTAGAATGTCACGACCCTAAAACTACGGTCCTAAAGCTGTCGCATTAATACCAGTTTTACTACCATTTAGAATGTCACGACCCTAAAACAAGTTGTACGGTATGTCTGCTATTACCAATGTTTTACTACCATTTAGAATGTCACGACCCTAAAACAACAGCCCCATCCAAGCATCAATTGTACTAGTTTTACTACCATTTAGAATGTCACGACCCTAAAACGACAGCTTGCCTGTGAGGTTTATTTTATGTGTTTTACTACCATTTAGAATGTCACGACCCTAAAACCAAATAGTGGACTTAGGAAATCAGATACGAGTTTTACTACCATTTAGAATGTCACGACCCTAAAACCTATTTTGGTACATGCTCAAAAATTACATAGTTTTACTACCATTTAGAATGTCACGACCCTAAAACAGGAAATTCTTCTTTCGATACATCAGTACCAGTTTTACTACCATTTAGAATGTCACGACCCTAAAACGCATTGTCAATCAACAGAATTAAACCTCTTGTTTTACTACCATTTAGAATGTCACGACCCTAAAACTGAGGATTAGATGAATCAACGAAACTAGTAGTTTTACTACCATTTAGAATGTCACGACCCTAAAACTCTGCCGTTCTGCTCTTAATACATCTATCAGTTTTACTACCATTTAGAATGTCACGACCCTAAAACTGAACTCCATACATATTCCGCAGAGGAGCAGTTTTACTACCATTTAGAATGTCACGACCCTAAAACATCCAGTCAAACATGCGACGGATTGAGATAGTTTTACTACCATTTAGAATGTCACGACCCTAAAACGCAACTGTAACTATCGGATCAGGTGGAACAGTTTTACTACCATTTAGAATGTCACGACCCTAAAACATACTTGACCACCACCCATGTACATAGCTAGTTTTACTACCATTTAGAATGTCACGACCCTAAAACGAACCAGTATCTAATGAAGAAATGGAAAATGTTTTACTACCATTTAGAATGTCACGACCCTAAAACATTCCACTATTTTTAAAACTCATATCTATGGTTTTACTACCATTTAGAATGTCACGACCCTAAAACCTATAATTGTAAAGGCTGTAGGGAAAGCAAGTTTTACTACCATTTAGAATGTCACGACCCTAAAACCAGTAGTGTCATTAACACCACATTCCTGGCGTTTTACTACCATTTAGAATGTCACGACCCTAAAACATAAATCAATAGCTTGATCAATATACATGCGTTTTACTACCATTTAGAATGTCACGACCCTAAAACCCTGTACCGCTGTTGCTACCGAACTAATAAGTTTTACTACCATTTAGAATGTCACGACCCTAAAACTCATGGACCACATTACCGGCATACACTTCGGTTTTACTACCATTTAGAATGTCACGACCCTAAAACTGGGATGTGAAAAGAGATTACGAGATATCAGTTTTACTACCATTTAGAATGTCACGACCCTAAAACTTGCGATCATAAGTAAATCCAACATGATTAGTTTTACTACCATTTAGAATGTCACGACCCTAAAACATCATCTCCAACTGGGATTTTTCCAAAACGGTTTTACTACCATTTAGAATGTCACGACCCTAAAACTTATTTATTTTTGGTATCTATTGAAGCACAGTTTTACTACCATTTAGAATGTCACGACCCTAAAACTAACTCTTTTAACTCTGATTGTCTTTGTAGGTTTTACTACCATTTAGAATGTCACGACCCTAAAACTAAATAACTATTTCTTGGGAACATTTATATGTTTTACTACCATTTAGAATGTCACGACCCTAAAACTAAGATTCCCTGCATTAGTCCGATATTCTTGTTTTACTACCATTTAGAATGTCACGACCCTAAAACAGTCAGTATCAGCTTATAAAACGTTGGTGAGTTTTACTACCATTTAGAATGTCACGACCCTAAAACTAAATAACTATTTCTTGGGAACATTTATATGTTTTACTACCATTTAGAATGTCACGACCCTAAAACTAAGATTCCCTGCATTAGTCCGATATTCTTGTTTTACTACCATTTAGAATGTCACGACCCTAAAACATGAACTTCACGAGTACCGCGAAATCAAGGGTTTTACTACCATTTAGAATGTCACGACCCTAAAACAGGGGCAGTGAATGCTCTCACGGGTTTGCGGTTTTACTACCATTTAGAATGTCACGACCCTAAAACTCAGCGAGTAGTTGTCCTGCTGGTACGGTAGTTTTACTACCATTTAGAATGTCACGACCCTAAAACCTCAAATTCAATTTTGGTTTTATCATGGGTCTGTATCTTACGACAAAAATAGGACAATCTGTATGGCTTTACATTCTATTATTAGTATTATATCAGCTTTCCTCAAAAAACTCATCAAATTCCTTGTCAATAATTAGTTTCTTCTCGCCTTTTCGTAGTGAATTAAGGCTGGATTCTATAAGCACCACGGGGATTTTTAAATATAAAATTAATTTATATAACTCATCTAAATCCTCATCAGCAACATAACTTTTAAAATTACAAAATACAATCAAACTAAATAAACGTAGATTAGCTACTATTTCTAAAAAAGTGCTCAGTTTTTCTATTGGTGATAGTGGTTCTACTTCCACAATGCGCACATCCAAAAGCTTCAACAACTTTAATAATTCAAATTGATAGGTGTAATCCAAATCAACATCTACCTCATAGAATAGTTGGCGAAGTGTTTCGACGAATCTAGCGTATTGATCCTCCACTCGCATTTGTAATTCTTGATTCGTATTATACATGATGGTTATTTTCTCATACAATACAGTTTGTATTTTTTTATCATAAAAACAAAGCTGCATAGGGTCCGAAATATAAATTGCACTTTTATCAAATCGCAAAGCTTGTCCATCTTCTATTAGGGCGATATTCTCAAGCGCTTCCTGTCCTGCAATTTTCGCAAAAAAGCTTTGTGCCATAGTACCAAATAATTTTTTGTTTTCGATTTCTAAAACGGTAATATAATCTGGTGATGGAAACAGGTCATTTTCCAAATTATAAAACTGAATTCTCATAGTATCACCAATCTTTCGGTTGAATCAAGTTTGTTACTAGAATAATTTCCTAGAAAATCTTCAATGCCAGCAAATTGTTTTTCCGTAATTACCAACACCTGCACCATACCTTTGGGTGGCAAGTTCTTCTTTATCCTCTTTTTTAACAAATCTACCCCTGTCATATTTAGCGTCAGTTTTGAATAAACAGAAAATTGCATCATGATAAATCCTTCATGAATTAAATTTTTTCGGAATTTTGTATATGCCTTTCGTTCTGCACTCGTGCTTACTGGTAGATCAAAAAACACCATTACTCGCATAATCCGATTCCTTATAGCCATGTGATAAATTGTAATTCTTGCACTTTTTGCGCTGTTATGCATTGAAGCGTATTTTTAACATACAGGGATATTGCATTATTTAAGTAATGGGTGTTCTCACCATATTTTACTTCTTTGTTTAACAAATTTATGAGTGCTAGTTTTACGTCCTTTGTAAATTCCTCTGGCATATGGTGGCAGATATATTCATCAATAATAGCTCGTAACGGTTCCATGAGGTCACATGATAAATTATAGTAGTTAAATTCATTCTTATGACCAATGCCTATTTGCGTTATATAACCATTAGCAATGACCTCCCGATTTATAATGGCAAGAATGAAGGCATACCCATAATCTAGTGCCACATTGATAGAATCCATCATATCTCTTGAAAAATTCGCACCAAAGAGAGCATGAAAGTATACTTTAGCCGCGTGTCCCTCGCGATTTGTAGAATCACCAGGACAGACTTGTTGCCCATAAAGCAGAAGCTGATTTGCTTCTGTTTTATCAAAGACTTGCAAAACTTGTGCCTGATGATATATCTTCCGTTTTACAATAGCTGTCCATATAGCTTGCTTTATTGCATCCTGCCACTGCGTTTGCTGTAAAACCTTCTTACTTGTATTATGATTCCCATATAGTGACATAACCTCCGCATACGGGTGATGTTTTTCATCACAAAATATAATGGCTACCTTCCGCTTTACTAATTCACAAAGCAAATAAGCCGTAATAGAAACCATAGTCGTATCTACTATTAATGTATTAATTTCACTCAAGTGAATTAGTTTAACATCCTCATCCCGTACTACCAGATAATGATCCTTATAGCTAAGTTTGCATTGTTTAGTAATTACTACAGTACGAAAACTCATACTTTTGTTCTTCTTTCAAATAAGCCCGTAACCGAAGTATCAATAAAAAACAAATCATCAAATTTTGGACAAAAAGCATTTTTACGCCCTTCTCGCTTGGTTAAACCTAATATTTCAAGGTTTCCATTTTGTGCATTTGCTAGCGTTATCTTCAATATTTCAGGAATAATTTTTATTTTTTTCTCCCTTTCTAGATTAACAAACACATTTCTTTTCTCTACCAATTTTCGGGATACAGTTTCATATCCTGGATATTTTTTCAATATTTTTTGTTGTAATGAATCATATATTTCTAGCAATCTTTCATCAATATCATCCTCTTTATATTTTCCTGATACCATTTCAAAAATTAAATTTTGAATTTTTACTGGCAATACCATTTGATATCCATTTTGTACTTCTTTTACACTTGATAAGTAATAATATTGTCCTTTCTCTTCTATAAACTGGAATTTATTAATTTTATCTCGCAAAATTTGATATCCTTCATAACCACTATTTAGAAGATATGTCTTAATTGCCGTTGGATTGTCTTTTGCTAGGCTAGCAACATGCGTAGGTATACCTATTAATTTCTTTATATTTTCACCCTTTTTCTTATAGGAAATCACCATCGAATAAGCTATTGTTTCTCCCGAATAACCACCATATTTTTCAGTATCTAAGCCTTTTTTTATTGGTTGCTTTGCAGCCTTACGAACTAAAGTTTGGTTATAAAATTCACCCGTAATTTCTTCCACTTTTTTAGAAATAAAACAATCCTTATAGCCATAAACTTTGCGCAAGTATTCTAATATTTCTTTCCCATTCCACACGATTTCACCTGTATTTTGATCATCATAGACTTCAGAAAATCTACCTACAAAATAACCATTCTTTTGTTTCTGGGCAAAATTGCGTTCACTGGCATATTTTTTGTATTCATTATAATCAATATAGTCCTCCCAATAAGGATAGCAATTAGCAATAAATTTACCTGCTAAAATAGCAAGGTATGCATCAAAGGCATGGTGATAATCATTGATTTCCCGTACCTTTGGTAAACCGTATTGCTTACGGATATCCGATGGAAGGCTTGCACGGACAGCATATATATTTGTACTTGGATAAAACTGTTTAAGTATCTGTGCAACATGTTTAATAATTTGCCGTGTTTCTACTAGCTGCCGTTGTACAAAACCTTTGATATCATCTTCCTTAATCAAACTAGTTAGATTTTTAAACTTCTTTTGAGAAATAAGACCTTTTTCTAAAAGAATGTTCCAATACGCTTTTTGTTTATCAATAATTGACCGACTTAATAATAGGTTGTCACCCTTAGTTTGATTTTCTATTTTTTTAACTAAGGCTAGATTATCAATACTGTCATCTTTGATATAGGATCTTGGAATGATGTGATCCACTTCATAGGTGGATAAAGCCGTAATATCTAACGGTTCTCCCGTATACATGCATTTCCCATTTTGAATAAAATAAAGATAAAGTGTACGTCTATCTAAATTTTTCTGATTGTCGGATAATTCTTTTATAATTTCTTTATTATCAGCATTATCCCCCCACTCTTTATAAATGATATTGAGTTTTTTATATCGTGAGCTGGTTCTTTTTGAGTCTTCATGATCTCGTGCGAATTCTAGAAATATTTTCTTTGGTACTCCTTTGTTAACACGAACTAACTCTGCCACAACCTGCAAGGCTTGATTAATGCCTTTTTTGACGGCTGGCGAGGTGGCAAGCCCTGACACGATATCTTCCACAGATGTTCTGGAAATTTTTTCAAGAGTTGCCTCTTCAATGTACTTATTAAAGCCATAATCCTTGTCATTGATAATTTGCATAAGGTTTAAGTTACTACCACGCATCAAGCTCATAATCGTTTGCTTTTCTTGATGTTTATCTGTGTAGGTTAGCCCTATCAAAAGTTTTCTAGACAAACGTGACCAACCTTTATATTTTAGTTTTTTTATTTGTTTTATTTGTTCCACCGAGATTTTATCGCCATAAGCTTGTATTATTTTATTTTCTAAAATTGTCTTGTCTTCAAATAGCGTAACCCACAAAATAATGTTCTCAATCATTTCACGGTTACTTTCATTAACAACCCCAAATATCTTTTTAAAATCCACCCGCGATTTTTGGTATGAAGCAAATTCGCCATCCTTTTGAAAACCTTCTATGTTAACAGGTTCTAGCATGTGATATTTATTACATCGTAGCCATTTGATAAAAGCTTCTCGACTAACTTTAGCATGCTTTGGGTTTGCAAATAATTCTTCCACCATTTTTTCTTTTAAACTAATATCTTTAATTTGTTTGCTATTTATACGAATTTTGTTGAGTTCTGACAGAACTTCATATTCTGAGTACAGTAATGAATTTTTAGGAATAACATCTTGCTGTGGTAAATATGTACATTTATTTGTCATTCTCGTAATAAATGTTTCTGCTGAAGCAGCACAATTAATTACATCGTCAAAGTTCCAAGGATATACTTTTTGCCCTGTTACTGTTCTTGTTGCCCAATCAAAGCTTTTATCTTTGTCAGGTATGCCATTGAGAGGTCCAACATAATATGGCACGCGAAAGGTTACTAGTTTATGGATCTTTTCACAGACTTGTCTCAGGAAAGGATAAAAAGGTGTTTGCCCGTCAATAATGGTAAGTAGTTCCTTCTCATGTAATTGGTAGGGAATCGCACCATTTTCTTTGGTATTGAGCAGTTGAAGAAAGGTTTTATTCTCCATTTCTGTCATACAATATTCATAATCTTTATTTATACTTGCAAGTATATCTTTTTTCTCAGCTAAAATTCTTGTAATTATTTTGCACAAATTTTCATTTGCCTTATCATCGCGGATATACCGTTGGCTATAGGTAGCATAATTCATGTCAGGTTTATCCGCTTTCACTTCTCCCCGACTTTTCTTATGTTCCTTTTCACTAAACAGTTCTTTATACTTATCTGGAAATTCTTTGCGAATAAGTCGCTTTAAAGTAACTAAATCATTCTGATGCTTTTCATACCGTTTTATCATCCCAGCAGAAATAGTTGCCTCGCCCTTTAAAATGGTAGCAAGGGTAATTGATGAATAGAGTGCAAACATCGCTTCGAATAAATTGTTAGCGAGCTCATCGGCAAAATCTATATTTATCTCTTCTCGTTCTTTCTCTGCAAAAGAATATTTTGCTTCTTCGCCCAAATCGTATATTTTAGCAAAATCGGCTTTATAACCAAGAATTGCCTTAATAATCTGGTTAAAACAATCCCCTACTGATTTATCTCCTTTAAATAGAAACTTTAACTCTTCTTCCTTCTCTTTTTTACTCCACCTTATATTATCTAAAATTTCACTTACATGCTGAATATTTTTAGCTGTAGCAAAACTTGTTTCATAATATTCATCTGCTACTTGTAATAAATTTTCCACATTATTACACATATAGCCAGCATTATCACTAAACACTTGCCCTTCATATAAAAAATTACCTCTATATTTTACAATATGATGCAATGCAAGATACACCAATCGTAAATCTTCTTTTTTCTTGCTCTTTACCATCGCATCTCGCAATTCATAGATATGTTTGTATTTGTGGTAATATTCTCTATCGGTAAAATCGGCATCATCAAATAATATATGAAGATTTGTAATACTTCTGTCTTCCTTCCACAAATAAGCTTCCTTTAAGCGAATGAAAAATTGGGGATCTAGTTTCCCTATTTCTTCCGCAAACATTTCTTGCAATAAGGCAATACGCTGCTTTCTACGATTATATCTTCTACGCACGGATCGCAAACCGCGTCGTTTAGCCGCAGTCTCTCCTTCTTCAAACAATCTAACGCCCCACATATTTTTATTTTTGAACTTCATTAACTGTCCTGGCATGTCTGTAACAGCATAACCTATTGATGCTGTTCCAATATCCAAACCTACCATGTAATCTTTCTGTTTTTTCATTATTGACTCTCCTTTTCTGTTATGTTAGAATAATGGTGACATCTTTAAACTACCATTTAGAATGTTACGACCAGTTAAAATAAAGGTTTACCTTAAACGCCTTCGGGCCATCGTTTAGACGATATAAAATAGTCACTGTAAAGTGGCTTTTTTTGTTATTTATTTTTCCAAATTTTACGTATTAAATTAAGGTAGAAATATACATATTATAATCATTCTTATATAAAATGCTATTTATATGTTTTAATTAATCTTTTTATGGGCGGAATTGTCTTCTTATTTTGTAATACTTTCCAATAATATTCCATACTTTTCTGAAAATTCCTTCCCACCACCTCATATTATTCATTAAAATCTGATCACGGTGGCAAAGCGGCGAAAATTCCATCCTTACTACATATTTATCATAAAACATCTTCATAAATTACCAAATCTTGTGGGGGGTCGTTTTGAAAATCCCACTGTACCTTTTCGCAAAATACCCCCATAATTCCGCGTATTTGTTTGAATTTCGTGTGGGAGTACGACACCCCCTAACATAAAAAAAAGCCCAAACCGAAGTCTGGGCTAACATAAATGTACACTTTAAAATTTCACCAAAACCCACAAACCCTTTGATATTAAGCCTTCGCACGCTCTATCAAAGCGACGCACTCAACATGTGTCGTCATTGACGATTGATACTGATACACGAATAAATTGAGGTTTCGGCACCCCTGAGTCATTTTAGGGAGAGGGGGTCGGTTTTGATTACAGGGTTGTACCTTTTCGCAAAATCATTATGAGGTCGAATTAGCATCTAATTGCACAAATTTCGAGGTCCTCTCCTACTATAAACATTGACTCCAACGTTACTAATATTTAACACTATACCATCTATTTAGGCGAAATAGGTAATAACAAATCAATCATTTCCTTGTTATTGGTATCAATAGCAATTTGAAGAGCTGTTTTGCCATCTTTATTGACCTTATTAGGATCTGCTCCTGCTGCTAACAAAACTTTCGCAATAGAAAGATATGTGGTTTTATCTCTCGCATACCAAAAGATGGGTTCTAAACTACCTTTTGAATTAGCATATTCCATAAGCGGGGTATCCCCATTATAATTTGATTGATTTACATCTGCGCCTTTTGCTAATAGTAGTTGTATAAATTGAAGTGATTTATCTGTCAAATGAAATGGAATAAGAGCCTCTATTAAAGTTGTATTTCCATTAGTTGATTTTACATAAGTAGAAAGTGTATCACGAACCTCTACAAATTGAAAAGGGATACTTATATCTGCACCAGATTCAATCAAAATAGTTGCTATATCTAAACTTTTCTGGTCAATCGCCTGAATCAATGGAGTGACACTCACTAGATCTGCAACACCAAAATAATCTCCACCGGTTCTAAAATTAACATCTGCCCCCTTTGTGATTAAATATGACACAATATTCTTATTTCCACTACAAATTGCATGACTTAAGGGTGTCATTAATCCTAGGCCATTCCAACCTTTATGTATATAATTTACATTTGCTCCATTATCGATAGCTGTTTTAATTGTCGCCATATCATTATTACGAATACCATTTATCAGCAAATCATCCATTGATCCAGCAAATACACTGGAACTCATACAAAAAATCAGACAAAAAATAATCGCTACTTTCTTTACACAACTTTTCAAACAAATCACGCCTTTCTTCTTTGTCGTAAAACTTTTCTAATTAACGATTTTTATAGTTATTATTGTCAACTTTAAATTTAAATTTAAATCACCCTCTAAGGAAATATTGTAATCTGAGAAATTATTTCTCCATCACATTGAAAGGAAATTCCATGAATGTCATAATCTGAATTTTCTATTCCCCATAAGTAACGATACTCTTCTTTATAACCATTTCTTACTATTTTATATGAATTACCATAAGTATTTATAATTTTCGACTTCGAATCACCTACAGCAAGTCCTCTTACTGTTGTCGCATCTCTATTGTTGATTACTATTGAAGCTATTCCGCTTGCATCAGCATTAAAATTCAGATTAAATGTAACGCCACCATAAGTAATATAATATTTTCCATACATGCTTCTAGTCAAAGCGCCTTCTTGAGTAGGTTTTCCCGATGAACTTATAATATCTGACTTCTGAGCGTTATAAGGAATTCCTAGTACCACTAAATCATTATAACTAACAGCCTCTGCTGCCAAGCACATAGGCATTGTCACCAATAGCATAATAACAGCTAACAAAATTATTTGCCATAATTTTAAAAATTTCATTGATTTCAACCTCCAGATAATACAAAAATAATTCTTTAACAAGATACAATAAATCGCTCCAAGTAATAGTTCGGCACCCCTATTTTTTCAGGGTGCCGTAGTCGATATCACATTGAGTTGTTAAATACCTGGAAAATAAAAATTTAAAAGAAATATCCAGCATTAATACGGTAGCCATTCCTCCAATCATTGATGTTTTATTTCATTATCTGTGCCCTTCTGTAACTTTGTTTGCACCTTATCTATCCCTCTTTGAGTAATATCCATAGCTTTAGATGAAGCATTTGAAAGCATTTCTTTAAGTAATTGTCCATCATCCGTTTTAAACTCTTTAATCGCTTCTAAATTATCAAAATCAAAATAAGGCGCTTCTTTGAAACCTAAAAATTTAGCAAGTAATACTGTGGGTATTTGCAGTATCTCAGAATTATACGTTTGCGTTACATTATTATAATTCTCTCTTTTATGTTGCAATTCACCTTCAACTGCATTTATTTGATTCATAAGTTGTTGATAGGCAGCATTTGCTTTTAATTCTGGGTAACTTGCCGCCATTGAATTCACGTTTGCTAACGCTGCTGTAGATTCTTTAAAAGTATCTACTAAATTATTGGATAATGTAATATGCACTAGCTTTTCATGATTGCCATATTCTTTAGCTATATCCATTAGCTTATTTACCAAATCCGCTCTTTTTTGAATCACCGTTAAAACGGTTGCATTAGCAGATTTAACACCCTGTCCAAATCTTTGAAGTTTATTATAAGAGTAAGCTCCAAAAGCAGTAATGATAATTGCGATATATATTATCATTTTAATAACTGATCCTATTTCACTAATTAAATTTCCCATTCTTACCACTACCTTCTTTATATATTCTTCTAAACATAATTTTAAAAATGCATCAATTATTACCTTACGCGTAAATGGCAATTAAAATATGGTCAAAATGATGAAAGAACTTGAGTCACCTTTTTCTAGGACCGCGTAGGTGGTGATGTCGTCGGCGTTAATGACTTGAAGGAAGTATTCTTGGCCGTGCCCATACTGGCAACATGTTTAGCCTATAATTTTATTATTATCCGAAAACATACCTCTTGAAATGAGTTCTTTTTGGGAAATATCATCCGAAGGCGTATATCCACTTTCTAGGAGATTACTTATGTACCTCTTATTATAAATGAACGGCATGACAAACCAGGCTATGCCCAAAGTTACAAAAGCACCAGCTAAAGACATAAAAAACCATTTAAAATCGCCGCGAAATAAGGGAACGAAACAACCGAAAAATAACATTGTCCACGAAAAGCCTGTTGGAGCCGTTTTAATAGCACCCGTTTGATTTTTGAGATTAATTGTCATTGATAATTCCACCTTTACTTTTAAAATTTTATACAAAAATAGCATCAACCTTGTAAAATATTTTTGATTGCCTTTTAATAAATTATTCAACAAAAACCAACAATTACCTTTAAAAAGCAACATAACTTTTTCCGACAAATTCCAGCAATACGTGTCATTTATAGTTTTAGTAGCATTAAATTCTTATCACTTACATTATCTCTTTACAAAAAAAAGATATTGTTGCATGCACCGCCTAGAAATGAAAAAAGAGCCAGTCAAAGTGTTATCAAAACACCCCAACTGGCTCATTCCTCAAAATTCGCACTCCAACTCAGTCCCATCCAGCAGAGTCACAATCACCCTACCCCCATCAAAAACTACCATCTTCTCCACCAAAGCAAAAAATAAATCCTTATCAAACTCAACCATAACCTCCGCTCTCGTCATGATCTCAATAAATTGCTTTGACTTATACCGCTGAAGCAAATTATCACTCACCAATCCATCTTGCCACTTCTCAAGAAAATAAGCCTTATTCTCAATCATGGCGTTAAAAGTATTTATAAATACTTGGTACAAAACAGCATCCTCAATATGTTTGCTGTCACAGCCCTTAACACCTTTCACCTTATACTTAGCATCGCACTGCCAGATATGCTTTCTCAGCTTTTCGTTGGTGGAATTCCAGACCTTTCTCCCAAATATGTGACCACAAGTACCGCAGATCACTCTGCCTGCAAATGGATTATCATTGGTTCCATATACTTTCTGAATGCCATGTTCAGCAAGATACACCTTTCGGCGTTCCATTTCAAGTTGTGCACTTTCCCACATATCCTTATCAATGATTGCAGGGTGGCTTTCCGACACGTAATATTGTGGGACTTGGCCAGTATTCTCCGCTCGCTTTTTCGTTAGGAAATCTACCGTGTATGTTTTTTGAAGGAGAGCCTCCCCCTTAAACTTCTCGTTGCTAAGCATCTTTCTAACAGTACTTTCGGGCCACTTGGGCTTGTTATTCCAGTTAGGTACTCTATCATGCTCCAGTTCCCTAGCGATATAATTCGTGCTCTTGCCATCCAGAAAATCCTTGTAGATTCGCCTAACTGTTTTAGCTTGCTTGGTATTAATAACCAAATTACCGCTCCCATCTTTATCATAGCCTAAAAACTTAGTGTGGTTAACATGAAGCTTGCCCTGCTCAAACCGTCTCCTGATGCCCCATGTAGAATTCTCTGAAACGGATCGGCTCTCGTCCTGCGCCAGTGAGCTTAGGATGGAAAGCAATACTTCGCCTTTGCTGTCCAGAGAGTTGATATTTTCCTTCTCGAAAATAACACCAATACCCAAAGCTTTGAGGAGCCTTACAAAGGTTAAGCAATCCAACGTATTGCGCGCGAAGCGAGATATTGATTTCGTAATGATCATATCTATTTTTCCAGCCTTGCAATCCTCAATCATTCTATTGAACTGCTCACGTTTCTTGGTACTCGTGGCACTAATGCCCTCATCGGCATAAATACCAGCCATCTCGTAATCTGCGCGACTATTTATATAGGAAGTATAATACGTAACTTGTGCCTCATAGCTGGATAGCTGCTCTGCCTGATCGGTCGAAACTCTACAGTAAGCTGCTACTTTTTTCTTTGCGACCACTTGGCTCTCAGCAAGATTGGTCCTATTAGCCCTTGCTGGTACAACGGTAATACTTCTCGCCACTATTTATGACCTCCTCAATTACTGTCTTTTTCCTTATATTCATCCTGCTTACCTCAGCATCATCAATGACTGTACCCGAGCAAGAATTTTTTCCTTCATTAATATAGCGACTACACTGCCACACGATTTTCTTGCAATTATATTTGCTATTCCAGGTGCGCCTGCGTAACGTAGATCTGCATTTACTGCAAAAGAGCATTCCTGTTAGTGGGTAGCGATTTAGATATTTTTCATTATCGATATTACCCTTCGCCCCGGCTCGCAATCGAATCTGGCGTTGCGCTTCTTCCCAGACTTCTTTTGTTACAATGGGAGAATGGTTATCTGCAACATAATAACTGTCTACCTCACCATGGTTGATGCACTTCTTTTTAGAAAGGTGATCCTTGCTATAGGTCTTCTGTAGCTTGACATCACCTTTATATTTTTCATTCTTCAGTATATTTAGAACTGTGCTGGAATGCCAGTCCCCACCAGCAATGGTCAATACCCCTTCTTCCTGCAGTTCTTTTGCAATCACAAAGCTACCCTTGCCACTTACACAGTCGTTAAAAATCCGCTCAACAATTTCTGCCTGCCCCCTATTAATGACTAGATCTCCATATTCATCCTTGTCATAGCCGAGGAACCTTGTGGTATTCAGGGCAAGTTGACCTTGCTCAAATTTTCGTTTATATCTCCATTTAATGTTATCGCTGACATTTTTACTTTCCTCTTGGGCAAAAGAAGAAAGGACAGTGAGTAGTAGTTCACCGTCACCGTTAAAACTCGATATATTTTCTTTTTGGAATATCACTTCCACACCTAGTGTTTTTAATTCCCTGACTGCCTCCAGTACAATCGTAGTATTCCTAGCAAATCTGGATATGGACTTCGTTAATATACGATCTATTTTATGTTTCCTTGCCAGCACCAGCATCTTTTGAAACTCTGGACGTTCATCCTTGGTTACTGTTTGGGCGCGATCGGCAAAG
>Ga0224518_1000100_pt1 | contig 14203 bp, 11 predicted proteins | sample IRBST25metaG_FD_179891 | JGI IMG/M metagenome (GOLD analysis project Ga0224518, IMG submission 179891) | Peat soil microbial communities from Stordalen Mire, Sweden - IR.B.S.T-25 | ecosystem: Environmental > Terrestrial > Soil > Wetlands > Peat | place: Sweden: Norrbotten County, Stordalen Mire...
CCATTGCCCTCGCGCCTGGTATGGGATTGAATGCTTTTTATGCTTTTACAGTTGTTATTGGTATGGGGGTTTCCTGGCAAATTGCGTTAGGAGCTGTCTTTATTTCTGGTATCATTTTTATCATTTTGACAGTCACTCAAGTTCGTCAGTTATTGGTAGAAGGAATGCCGAATTCGTTAAAACATGCTATTACCGTAGGGATTGGCTTATTTATTACGGTTATTGGTTTAAAATTATCAGGTATTATGAGTATCCGTTTATCCTTAATTCCGCCAACGCTGGAAAAAATTATTGCCGGTCATGGTAATGGTACGCCAATGTCTTTTGAAACCATCATGGAATTGGGTAAAATAGCCCAACCGGAAGTCTTATTGGCGATATTCGGCCTTATTTTTATTAGTATTCTAACGGCTCGTAAGGTACAAGGATCAATGCTGATTGGTATTATAATAACTACTTTGATGGGAATTGGCATGGGGGTAGTGCACGTACCAGCAGGTTTTAGTCCAGTTGCTATGCCGGATTTAACTAAAAATGCATTCTTTGCCTTGGACATTCCAGGGGCGATTGGTATGGGGTTACTTACGATTGTTTTCACTTTTACTTTTGTTGAATTATTTGACACCATGGGGACATTAGTGGCAACTACCAGTAAAGCAGGTTTGATGGACAAAGATGGAAAAATTCCTGATATCGGGAAAGCAATGTTAGTAGATGCTGCTGGGGTAAGTCTTGGTGCAATGCTTGGGACAAGCACCATTACGGCATTTGTTGAGAGTGCTGCTGGTGTAGCAGCAGGTGGTCGTACCGGCTTGACAGCAGTTGTTTGTGGTGTGCTATTTCTACTTGCTCTCTTCTTTACTCCTGTTGTTAGTCTGATTCCTGATGCTGCCACTGCGCCTGCGCTGATTATTGTTGGCTGCTTGATGATGGAAGGGGTTCGTCATATTGACTTTAGCGATTTTACAGAGGCAATGCCTGCTTTTTTGACAATTGTTATGATGCCTTTTACTTATAGTATTGCCAATGGTATTTCTTTTGGTTTGGTTATGTATCCTATATTGAAATTGGTTACTGGTCGCCGTAAAGATGTACATTGGATTGTATATATCTTAGCTGTTTTGGTTGTGATACGTTTTATATTTCTTGCCGAGTAAACCAATAAACCCAGATATCAACAACGGGGATATCTGGGTTTATTACTAGATAAAATAAAGTTGTTTTAATGAAATGGTAAAAAAGTGAGGGGATTTTGTGAAAGTAGCAATTGTAATGGGTAGTGATTCCGACTGGGCTACGGTTGAACCGACAGCCAAGGTGTTAGCTGAATTTGGGATCAGCACGGAAGTGGTTGTAGCTTCTGCTCATCGTACACCAGACAAGGTACATGCTTTTGCTTCTGAGGCCAGAGAACGAGGAGTGGAAGTGATTATCGCAGCGGCGGGCGCAGCGGCTCATTTAGCGGGGGTCGTGGCAGCCTATACTACGTTACCTGTGGTTGGGATACCAATTAATAGTACCTGTCTAAATGGTCTTGATTCACTGCTTAGTATTGTGCAGATGCCAGCAGGCATTCCAGTAGCGACAATGGCGATCAATGGTGCGAAAAACGCGGGCATTTTTGCTGTGCAAATTATGGCTGGTAAACACCCTGAATTGATTGACAAACTTGTGGATTATCGTGAACGGATGATTCATGAAGTCGAAAACAAAGCTGTCAAGCTTTCTGCAAAATTGTTATAAAAAAACTCTAACATATAAAAAATAGGAGGAATTTTATCATGGAAAAACAACCTATGTATGAAGGTAAAGCAAAAAGAGTATTTACAACTGATGTTGATGGTGAATTCTTAGTTTATTTTAAAGATGATGCTACCGCATTTAATGGTTTAAAAAAGGGTACAATTGCAAGTAAGGGCGAATTTAATAATAAAATATCTACATTTTTCTTTAATCTACTTGGTGAGCAAGGCATTCCTCATCACTTCATTAAGATGGTAAGCCCACGGGAAATGCTCGTCAAATCATTAGAGATTTTGCCAGTGGAAGTTGTCGTGCGTAATATTGCAGCAGGTAGTTTGGCAAAACGGATTGGTTGGGAAGAAGGTACGAAGCTTCCAGGCACGATTGTTGAAATGTACTATAAAAATGATGACCTTGGCGATCCTCTCATTAATCAATATCATATTGCTGTCATGGGACTTGCTACCGCTGAGCAAGTAAATACTATGGAAAAATATGCTCTTAAAATTAATGAAATTTTGAGTGGTTATTTAAAGGGCAAGAACTTAGAATTGATTGATTTTAAATTGGAATTTGGTGTACATAAGGGTGAAGTACTACTAGGTGATGAAATTTCCCCTGATACTTGTCGCTTTTGGGACTCTATAACTGGTGAAAAAATGGATAAAGATCGATTCCGTCGTGATCTAGGTAATGTTGAGGAGGCCTATAAAGAGGTATTATACCGTTTAACAGGTGAAAGAGCATGATTCTGGAAGATGACAAAATGCATGACGAGTGTGGCGTTTTTGGTATATACTCCCATGAGAAAAATGTAGTGCAAAATACATATTGGGGTCTATATGCGTTGCAACATCGAGGGCAAGAGAGTGCAGGTATTGCCATCACAGATGGTTCATGGATGGATGTATCTCGTGGTATGGGACTGGTAAGTGAAGTGTTTCGTCACCAATTACCTAGCCTGCCAGGACAGTATATTGCCATTGGGCATGTACGCTATTCTACAACGGGTTCGAGCGCATTAATGAACACCCAACCTTTAAAAGTTAAGTATGCTGGTGGACATATTAGTCTGGCTCATAATGGAAACCTAACCAATGCTGGAAAGTTACGTAGAGAAATGGAAGAGCAAGGCAGTATCTTTCAGACCACCATTGATAGTGAAGTCATTGTGAATTTAATTGCTCGCTCACGCAAGGCAACGTTGGAAGAAAAAGTAGTGGAGAGTTTATCAAAGATTGAAGGCGCTTATTGCTTAGTCATTATGACCGAAGAAAAATTAATTGGTGTACGTGATTCCAATGGACTCCGCCCCTTATGTATTGGTAAGCTTGGCGATGGTTTTGTGATTTCCTCAGAATCTTGTGCCCTTGATACGGTAGAGGCTGAATTTGTTAGGGATGTTGAACCAGGTGAGATGGTAATTATTGATGAAGATGGCTTGCATTCCTATCAATTTGGTGAGAAGAACTGTGAAGCATTGTGTGTATTTGAATACATTTATTTTGCCAGACCGGATAGTGTGATTGATGGACAAAGCGTGTATCAAACACGTTTGGAAATGGGGCGCGCTTTGGCACGGGAAAGTGGAATGAAGGCTGATATTGTCATTTCGGTGCCTGATTCAGGGACGACAGCAGCTCATGGCTTTAGTCAGCAATCAGGGATTCCATTTGCGGAAGGTTTAATAAAGAATCGCTATATTGGACGCACTTTTATTCAACCAGATCAAAAAGAACGGGATTTGAGTGTTAAAATTAAGTTAAATGCAGTTAGGTCGATTGTAAAAGGAAAATCCGTCATTATTGTTGATGATTCTATTGTGCGCGGTACAACCAGTGGGAAAATTGTCCGCTTAATTAAAGAAGCAGGGGCTACGGCTGTACACATGTGCGTCAGTTCACCACCCATTGCATATCCTTGTTATTATGGTATTGATACAGCAGTGCGCAAAGAATTAATTGCTTCTACCAAACAGGTAGAAGAAATCAGACAGTACATTGGTGCTGATTCCTTACATTATCTTTCGATAGAGGGTTTGAATGCAGCAGTTACCAAAAATAAAGACAAAAATATGTGTTATGCCTGCTTTAACTCTAAGTATCCAGGTAGTAAACCTTGTGAGCAAGCTAGTGAGAATGGTAAATATGTTTTTGAACAGGGGGCACCACGATGAGTCAATTAACGTACCGGGAAGCTGGCGTAGACATTGATGCTGGTAATAAAGCTGTTGATTTAATGAAAAAACATGTACGTGCTACCTATCGCCCAGAAGTGCTAGGTGATATTGGTGGTTTTGGTGGCTTGTTTGCTCTCAATACGGGAAAATACCGTGAGCCCGTGCTGGTATCAGGTACCGATGGCGTGGGTACGAAGTTGTGCGTTGCTTTTATGGCTGATAAACATGACACCATTGGTCAGGATGCCGTAGCAATGTGCGTGAATGATATTTTAGTACAAGGCGCTGAGCCTTTGTTTTTCCTTGATTATTTAGCAGTGGGGAAATTAGAACCTGAGAAAGTTGCTACCGTTGTGAGTGGCATTGCGAAAGCTTGTTTGCAGTCAGGGTGTTCTCTGATTGGTGGCGAAACAGCAGAAATGGCCAGCTTTTATAAAAATGGAGAATATGATATTGGCGGTTTTGCTGTCGGTGTGGCAGAACGCTCTAAATTAATTACGGGTGAAAAAATTGAGCCTGGTGATGTACTCATCGGTTTACCATCTAGCGGACTACATTCCAACGGGTACTCTCTGGTACGAAAAATTTGTTTTGATGTGCAAGGCTTTACAATTGATCAGCATATTCCAGAACTGGGTAAAACCCTTGGTGAAGAATTGTTAATCCCTACCAACTTATATCCGAAGGCGTGTTTGCCACTAATTGAAAATTTTGAAATTCGTGGCATGATACATATTACAGGTGGTGGGTTTTATGAAAATATCCCCAGAGTACTACCTGAGGGCTGTGGTGTAGAAGTAAATGTTGAGGCGTGGCCGACACCTAAAATTTTCTCATTGCTACAACAATGGGGCAATGTTGCCTGGGCAGAAATGTATCGTACCTTTAACATGGGAATTGGCATGATACTAGTTGTTTCTCAGGCGGAGGCCGCAGGGATTCAGCAGGATCTTACTGCCAGAGGGGAAACTTCCTATATGATCGGTCAGGTGACGCAAGGTTCACGGGAAGCTGTACTGAAAGGTGGCATATTTGGTGAGTGAAACAGTACTAGGCATACTGGCTTCAGGGCGGGGTAGTAATATGCAGGCGATTGTTCAGAATATACATTCTGGGCAACTTCACGCCAAGATTGGTGTGGTAATTAGCGATCATGCTACTGCTAAGGTGCTGGAAAATGCTAGTGCAGCTGGTATTCCTACCATTTGTATTGAACGCCAAAATTTTGCAACAAAACAAGAGTTTGAGGCCGCGATTGCGGCAAAGCTTATTTTTTATAAGGTGGACTTAGTGGTGCTGGCGGGCTTTATGCGTATTTTAGGTGGACATTTTATTCGCTCCTTTGCGGGGCGTATCATGAATATCCATCCATCCTTGCTTCCCTCTTTTCCAGGGTTACACGCTCACGAACAGGCTATCGCTTATGGTGCGAAAGTTTCTGGTTGTACCATTCACTTTGTTGATGAAGGGGTGGACACGGGGCCCATTATTATGCAAGAAGCAGTGAAAGTGTTGCCGGATGATACTGCGGATACCTTAGCAAACCGCATCATTAAGGTTGAGCATGCCTTGTATTCAGAGGCTATTGGCTTATATTGTGCGGGGCAGCTTACTGCTCTAGGTCGCAATGTGAAAATTAGTAAGGAGTGAAGAAGCGTAATGGATATAAAACGTGCACTAATTAGTGTCTCAGATAAAACGGGAATTGTTGAATTTGCAAAGCAACTCCACAGTTATGGTGTGGAAATTATTTCTACTGGTGGGACGATGAAAACTCTGAAAGAAGCAGGGATACCCGTTCAATATGTGAGTGACATTACTGGTTTTCCAGAAATTATGGATGGACGAGTGAAAACTCTTAATCCATATATTCATGGTGGGATTTTAGCAGTACGTGATAATGCCGCCCATGTTGAAGCGATGGAAAAGCACAATATTGTAGGCATTGATATGGTCGTTGTCAATTTATATCCTTTCCGCCAGACCATCGAGAAGCCTGATGTTTCCTTAGAAGATGCAGTGGAAAATATCGATATTGGTGGGCCGGCAATGATCCGCGCTGCATCCAAGAATTTTAAATTTGTAACGGTAGTGGTAAATCCCGCCCGTTATAGTGATATCTTGGCCGAACTCGCTGAGCAAGGTAATATCTCTGCCCAATTTCGAATGGCGCTGGCTAAAGAAGCTTTTAACCATACAGCTGAATATGATGCGTGCATTGCAGGTTACTTAGCAGGACAATTAGGAGAAGGTCAGTTTGCTGATACGGTACACCTAGTATATGAGAAGATACAACCCTTGCGGTATGGTGAAAACCCTCATCAACAAGCCGCTTTTTATCGTGAGAAACATGTTAATGGATCAGGTGTAGCCAATGCTCGTCAACTACATGGTAAAGAGTTGTCCTTCAACAATATTGTCGATGTGGAAGCTGCTTATGGTATTGTGGCTGAGTTTGATCGACCAGCAGCAACCATTATAAAGCATACTAATCCTTGCGGTACTGGTATTGGCAAGGATTTGGCGGAAGCCTATGATAAGGCTTACCAAGCCGATCCGATCTCTGCTTACGGTGGGATTATTGCTCTTAACCGTGAAGTCGATGTAGTGACGGCTGTACAAATTAGTAAAGTGTTTATTGAAGCGATAATTGCACCAGGTTTTAGTAAAGATGCTTTCGACATTCTGAGTAAAAAACAAAACATTCGTTTATTAGTGGCTGATCTGTTACAAACAGGTGCGAAACAGTCAGATATTAAAACCATTTCTGGTGGTATCCTCATCCAAGAAAAAGATTTTGCCACTGAGGTGTGCGCCGACATGAAAGTTGTCACCAAGCGACAGCCGAGTAGCGAAGAATGGGAACAACTAATGCTGGCTTGGAAAGTAGTAAAACATGTGAAATCTAACGCGATTGTCATAGCAGGTAATAATCAAACCCTAGGAGTTGGAGCTGGGCAAATGAACCGAGTTGGTTCCGCGGGGATTGCCCTACTTCAAGCTTGCGAAAAAACCAAAGGTGCAGTGATGTCTTCCGATGCATTTTTACCTTTTCGCGACACCGTGGATGTAGTTGCCAAAGCTGGTATTACAGCTATTATTCAACCGGGTGGTTCCATGCGGGATGAAGAATCAATTCAGGCTGCTGATGAACATGATATTGCCATGGTGTTCACTGGGGTTCGTCATTTTAAACATTAATTAAGGCATTACTAGGGTCAGGTTAGATTTGTCTTTTATGAGTCCAACCTGACCCTGCTACAAAAGCAAGAGAGGTGGATGTTGGGTGAATATACTGGTTATTGGTGGCGGTGGACGTGAACATGCCTTAGTATCCAAATTGCAGGAAAGCACACGAGTGCAGAAAATATATTGCGTACCTGGCAATCCAGGGATTGCTGAAATTGCGGAGTGTGTGGCCATTGATGCGAATGATCATGTTGCATTAATAAATTTTGCAGTAACTCATAAGATTGATCTTACCGTTGTAGGGCCAGAAATATATCTGGTGAATGGTATTGTAGATGCTTTTACTGCGAAGGGACTTAAAATTTTTGGTCCAAGTCAGAGTGCAGCGCGCATTGAAGGTTCAAAAGCTTTTTCTAAATATTTAATGGAAAAATATGAAATTCCCACTGCTAAATTTGCTGTCTTTGGGGATGCTGAAGCAGCAAAAACCTATATTAGAAGGCAAGGTGCTCCTTTAGTAGTCAAAGCTGATGGCTTAGCCGCAGGCAAAGGCGTAGTGGTGGCTATGACAGTAGATGAGGCGTTAGTAGCAGTAGAACGGATTATGTGTGACAATGTGTTTGGCTTGGCAGGTAGTCGAGTGGTCATTGAAGAGTTCTTGGTAGGGGAAGAAGCTTCCGTGCTCGCTTTTACCGATGGCAAAACCATCATTCCGATGGTAGCCGCTCAAGATCATAAACGAGTCTATGATCTTGATCAGGGACCTAACACTGGCGGAATGGGTGCCTATGCACCAGCACCAGTAGTGACTGCTGCTCTGAGTGAGCAGATCATGAGAGATGTTCTGCAACCAACGGTAGATGCCATGGCTGATGAAGGTTGTCCTTACTGTGGCTGTTTGTATGCTGGTTTAATTATGACAAATGAAGGACCAAAGGTTATTGAATTTAACGCTCGATTTGGCGATCCGGAAACCCAGGTGGTATTGCCGTTACTAGATAGCGATTTGGTCACTATCATGGAAGCTTGTATTGATGGAACATTAGCCACGACTAGGATTGCGTGGAAAGAGGCAGCCGCTGTTTGTATCGTGATGGCGTCAGGTGGCTATCCAGAGAAATATGATAATGGGCATGTCATCCATGGTCTCCACGAGGCACAACAGGAAGGTGCTCGCATATTTCACGCTGGTACTGCCATGCATGATGGACATTTTGTAACCAATGGTGGACGTGTCTTGGGGGTCACAATGATTGCAACCGACATTAAGCAGGCAGTCGATAGAGGTTATCAGGCAATCAAAGCAATAAATTTTAACGGCATGCATTATCGCACTGATATTGCTCACAGTGCTATAGAAAAAGCAAGCAAGGATTAAATCATCCTTGCTTGCTTTTTTACTATATCAGAAAGTATAATATTTTTAATAGTTCATGCAACTATCCACAGGACGCGTAGTGTTTTTTTAAAAATCCTACCAAAAATTCTCAATCTTTAATATTTTATATTGATTGCGATTAGCAATAGTTTCTAATGGTGTTCTTAATAATTGATCAGTAGTTCCAACAATAGCAGCGTATTTTCCATAAATATCTTCTGCTAAAACGGAGCCTTTATACATTTTGCCAAAGTCATCGTGCTCAACCATGGGATTTAATTTTTCTAGCCAGTTTAGTACGTTAAATGGTATTTGGTTATTTTTGCGAAGTTGGTTAATTTGCAACATATCCATTGAAAAATTCCTCCTATATTTAGCGACGTTTGTAAATGCTATCCCTAAATCAATTCTAACTTAAATAATTGAAAACCGCTACGGAAAAGAAAGTCGATATTTGATGGTAAACAGGATATTTGTTAGCAAATATCGACAAAGGGACAATGGGTCGGTTTGGGCAACATAGACTTGACACAAATTTACCTTTATATTACAGTGAATATGGTAAATACTTAATGATGAGGTAAAGGGAAAATCAAAAAAAAATCATTACGGAGTTGAAGGAATTATGCGAAAAAATGAGTTATCCTATCTGAAACTTCTATCGGGGCAATATCCTTCGATTCAGGCGGCTTCAAATGCGATTATCGGTTTATCAGCACAGCTTGAGTTACCAAAGGGGACTGAACATTTTCTCTCTGATGTTCATGGCGAGTATGAAGCCTTTCAACATGTTATTAAGAATGGTGCAGGTTCTATTTGGTTGAAAATTGAAGAAATGTTTGCAGACACGCTATCCAAACAAGAACAACGTAATCTAGCAACCTTAATTTACTATCCCGAACAAAAGATACCGCTCATGTTACAAACCGTAATCAATCAGGCAGAATGGTGCCGCTTGACGTTGGTGCGCCTGATTAAACTTTGTAGACTCCTTACTTCTAAATATCGGCGGGCAACGGTCCGGAATTTCTTACCAGAGGACTTGGCACCGATTATTGAAGAATTATTGTATGAGGGAGAAAATATCGAGAATAAGTCGGTGTATTACCGTAATTTAATTGAAACTATTATTTCGACTGATAGCTCTCAAACCTTCATTGTTACGTTAGCAGAATTAATCCAACATTTAGCCATTTCTAGGCTACATATGATTGGCGATATTTATGATCGTGGTTATGGAGCGCATTTGATTATGGATTCTTTGATGGAATATCATCAAGTTGATATACAATGGGGGAACCATGATATTTTATGGATGGGGGCCGCAGCTGGTAGTGAAGCTTGTATGGCCAATGTAATTCGCATTTGTTTGCGTTATGGTAATATGGAAACCCTGGAACATGGCTATGGTGTAAGTTTGTTGCCCTTAGCTTCTTTTGCCCTTGAGACTTACGAAGCTGATCCCTGTGACCGTTTTACTCCCAAAGTGATGAATAAAGAAGATTTTACAAAGCGCGAACTGAGTCTGATGTCGCAAATGCAAAAGGCGATGGCTGTTATCCAGTTTAAAATGGAAGGACAGCTGATCAAAAGACGGCCTCAATATAGGATGGAGGATCGCTTATTATTAGATAAAATTAATTATGAACAAGGTACCATTATGCTAGGCGATACGGAATATCCTCTGCTCGATAAAAATTTCCCCACCATTGATCCAAGTAATCCCTATGCTTTAAATGATGCTGAACAGGTAGTTATGGACAAGTTGAAAATTGCCTTTATTAATAGCAAAAAATTGCAACAACATGTTCGCTTTTTATATTCCAAAGGTAGTATTTATCTTGTTCATGATGGAAATCTCCTCTACCATGGTTGTATTGCCATGAATGATGATGGTTCTTTTCAGCCCTTTCATCTAAATGGACAAGAGTTTGCTGGCAAAGCTTTTATGGATCGCTTAGATCGTTTGGCACGGCAAGCTTATTTTACGAAAGATGATTTGGTGAAAAAACAGTATGGAATTGATGCAATTTGGTATTTGTGGTGTGCGCCTCAATCCCCGTTGTTCGGCAAAGAAAAAATGGCAACTTTTGAAAGATATTTTCTTGCAGATAAGGCGACTCATAAAGAAAAACGTAATGCCTATTATACTTTGCAAGATGAAGTAGAAACGGCTTGTAAGATTTTGAAAGAGTTTAAACTTGATCCTGAGACTGGTCATATTATCAATGGGCATGTACCTGTGAAAGTAAAACAAGGTGAACAACCTGTCAAGGCGAAAGGACGATTGCTAGTCATTGATGGTGGGTTTTCTAGTGCTTATCAACCGGAAACTGGGATTGCCGGGTACACCTTGATTTCCAATTCTCAAGCCTTGCTACTTGCTTCTCATCATCCTTTTGCTTCGATGCGAAAAGCGGTGTTGGAAGACGCAGGAATGGAACTTGATTCTGAGATAAAGATGATTGAACGCTATCCTGTTAGGATGCGGGTAAAGGATACGGATCATGGGCGCCGGATTCAACAACAAATTGATGCGTTGCAAGATTTATTACATGCGTATCGTGAGGGTATGATTACAGAACAATAGTAGTCAATTGGTGAGTATGCCCCCTAGTGCGTATATTGTTATCCAAAGGACGCGTAGTACTTCTTTCATTAGAAACCACCTGTAAGAATTTTGATGAAAATTCTTACAGGTGGTTTTGTATTACACCTACTGGTTACGTTGTTAGATAAATGAATTGACAGGTTAATTTTTTGAGTTATATAATGAAGTGAACACTAAAAAATGGTATTTTAGCAAATGGGTTTACAAGGAGGCAATATGATTAAGAATGTGATCTTCGATCTTGGTAATGTCTTATTAAGCTTTAATCCACAAGATTATTTGCGTACCAAAATTGACGATGAAAATAAGGTGCAGCAGGTATATCGTGAAATATTTTTAAGTGATGAGTGGCCTATGCTTGATAGAGGAGTTGTAACAGAAGAAAAGGCTATCACAAGGATGATTGAAAGAAGTCTAGAAAATGGCGAATTGATTAAGCGTTGTATGAATAACTGGTATGAAATACTTACCCCAATGGAGGAAAGTATTGCTATATTGAAAGACGTAAAAGCGAGAGGGTACAAAATTTTTATTTTATCGAATTTTCATGATCGTGCCTATGAAAATGTAACCAAGCGATGTGATTTCTTTAAATATTTTGATGGAGGAATTATTTCATATCGAGAAAAATTATTAAAACCAGAAATGGAAATGTACAACAGGCTTACCTCGTGTTATAATGTAAAACCCAGTGAATCTATATTTATAGATGATGCAAAAGCGAATATTGAAGGTGCTGGTAAAATCGGATTTAAAACAATATTGTTTACTGATGCAATGAATTTACGTAATGAATTAATAGGTTTAGGAATTTTAGAAAAATAATTCTTTATTGAGATCGGATCACTGATCTTGGTAGTGGAACGGTTTGGAGTACATTCCAAGCCGTTTCTTTATTGATGAAATATAATGGTATCTTAAATTATTTTTAAAGGAAATGGTGTTCAATATGGATTCTAGAAAACAAAAAATAGTGATTGCGCTAATGGTTGCAATGTTTCTGGCTGCTTTTGAGGGGACGGTCGTAGCTACGGCTATACCGACAATTGTAAAAGATTTAAATGGTTTTGAACTAGTAAGTTGGATTTTCTCCTTATATCTCTTAACTTCGGCTGTTTCTACACCGATTTATGGAAAATTATCGGATTTGTATGGTAGGAAAAATATGCTTTGTTTTGGGATTGGGGTTTTCTTATTAGGTAGTCTTGCTTGTGGGTTATCGCAAAACATGTTTCAATTGATTGTTTCTCGTGCCGTGCAAGGCTTAGGGGCAGGGGCTATCTTTACGGTTACTTTTACGATAATTGGTGATATTTTTACCGTTGGTGAACGAACTAAAGTACAGGGGTGGTTAAGTACGGTATGGGGAATAGCTAGTTTAGCGGGGCCTTTTTTAGGCGGCTTCTTAATTGATAATTTTTCGTGGCATTGGATTTTCTTTATCAATATACCCTTTGGCATCATCTCCATTACCATCATTCAAAATAATCTTGCTGAAAATATTGAGAAGAAAAAACACAAAATAGACTATGCTGGGACCGTGGTATTGTCTGGTGCAATTGTCGTGCTGTTATATGGTATTTTGTCAGGTGAGGGTAACCTTCTATCGGTAGTGATTGCAAGCATGTTGCTAAGTTTATTTTATGCAATAGAAAAAAGAGCCGAGGAGCCAATTGTGCCTTTTGAAATCTTTTCCAAGGAAATGAATATTGTAAATGGAATGAGCTTTTTAGTATCGATGATGATCATTGCTATCACGGTATATATGCCAATTTATATGCAAAATATTTTAGGGTTTAATGCAACAATATCAGGACTGGCCATGGCTCCCATGTCATTCGCTTGGCTTTCAATATCTTTCTTTTTAGCGAAAGTATTACCAAAGTATGGAGAAAGAGCCGTCATTGGCTTTTTTACTGTAATTTTGTTATTAGGTTGTATATTGTTGTCTACCTTGGGAACTGGATCTTACTTAGTTCAAATTTTAATTTATGCAGCGGTATTAGGTTTTGGTTTTGGTGGAATATACAATACGTTGACTATTATGGTACAGGAGTCTGTTGGTTATGATAAGCGGGGAACGGCCATTGCTTTTAATTCTTTGATTCGCACCTTAGCACAAACCATCGGTGTAAGTATTTTTGGCAGTATATTAAATACGAGCATTGGAACATCTTCGCTAAATTCTGGCTTACATACGGTCTTCATCTTACTTGTTGTGATTGGGGTAGTTTGTACAGGGATTTCGTTTGTACTTCCGGATGGACTCAAAGAAGAGGCTGAAATTAACAAGGGAAAATTAGATTGTAATAGCTGATTTCATCTATATAGGTTGCATTAAAGAATTAACATCTATATTGTCGATCTGTCAGGAACAGAAGATAGGGCATCGCTTGCTCCCTACGCAAGGCTGCGCGGAGCCCTATCTTCCATTCCTGACGATTGCCACGTAGAATATTTTGTGCAACATATATCGTTTGATATAAAAATATCTGAATAGTGCAAAAAAACAAGCGCATGCAAAAAAATAAATAAGTTTAGCACGCAGGAATCTAGCCGATTGCAGACTATTTTCGTTGGCACCATTATTGCAGTACACAATAGGTAGTAGTGGTAGAAAACGGAGGTAAATGTAATGGGTTATCCTTTTGTTGAAATTGATCTTGATCAAGTCACTGCTAACGCTCGCTTGATCGTTAACATGTGTAAGGCTAGTGGTATCCAAATCGTTGGCGTGACTAAAGCGGTTTGTGCCGATATTGATGTAGCCAAGGCGATGTTGGCTGGTGGGGTGCCGATGCTGGGTGATGCACGGGTTCAAAATCTTCGTAGACTGCGTGACGGGGGGATTGATGCTCCCTTGTTGTTACTGCGGATTCCAATGCCTAGTGAAGTAGATGAAGTGGTGCGCATTGCAAATTGCAGTCTGGTTTCTGAGTTTGTAACCATTAGCCAACTAAGCCGAGCTGCTATTGAGGCTGGAGTTATTCATGACGTGATTCTAATGGTGGATATGGGAGATTTACGAGAAGGGGTTGTGCCGCAAAAAATTTTGCCCCTAGTTCAACAGATTATTTTATTGCAGGGGATACGGTTGCAGGGG
>Ga0224518_1000103_pt1 | contig 13968 bp, 12 predicted proteins | sample IRBST25metaG_FD_179891 | JGI IMG/M metagenome (GOLD analysis project Ga0224518, IMG submission 179891) | Peat soil microbial communities from Stordalen Mire, Sweden - IR.B.S.T-25 | ecosystem: Environmental > Terrestrial > Soil > Wetlands > Peat | place: Sweden: Norrbotten County, Stordalen Mire...
GCACACAGAAATAGAGGAAAATATTCCTCTATTTCTGTGTGCCATTTATACTTAAAATTACATTATATCCAATTTATTAATTTATAAAAGAAGGGACCAAACTCTCTCTCTCTCTCTCTCTCTCTCTCTCTCCAGCGATAACTTTATATCGCTAATACAACAGCCTCTTCTAGTTCACTCAAAAGTAACTGGTCGCAAAAAAAGATGGAGTAATATTTCTTTAGGATCTGCATGATTAAATAAAATATCGTATACAGCATTACAAATGGGCATTTCAACTTGATACTTTTGGGAAAGATATTTCAATGACTGAACGGTTGCTACACCCTCTGCCAATTTTTCGAAATGTTCACCTTTGACTAAGGTTTGTCCAAATTTTCTATTATGACTGTGCAACGAAAATAATGTAGCCTCATAGTCGCCAAGATGACTTAACCCATAGATGGTAGCGGCATCTCCGTTCATTGCTTGTACTAAGCGTGACATTTCTTTTGTGCCTCTGGCCATTAGAGCGCCTTTTAAACTACTATACTGTAGTCCATCAAGCATTCCAGCTGCAATGCCCATTACATTTTTTGATGCCGCTCCGATTTCATTGCCGATTAAATCCTGCCCATAATACAACCTGATTAGATCGCTACTAAAGGCTGTAACAATTTTTTTAGTGATGGTAAGATCTTCCGAATCGATGACCATACAATTGGGAATATCCTTAATATAATCTTGTACATGGCCAGGGCCCACCCAAATCCCAAGATCTATATTTTTATTAACGCCTTCCTTAAATACCTGGGACAGGCGCTTTCCACTAGATGCTTCTAACCCCTTCATACATAAAATGAATATTTTGTTAGTTGTTTGTAGTAAATGTATTTGAGCTGCTAATGTACGTAATTCTTGTGCACTAATGGATACGATGATCAGCTCACCAAAAGAAACTGCTTTTTCTAGAGAGTTACTTAGCATAATCTCGGTCGGCAATGTTAAGTAGTCATTGCTTCGCGTTTCATTTAATTTCGAATAATTTTTAGAAGATTCTCTACCCCATAAAATTACATTATGACCAATTTTATTGGCATACCAAGCTAAAAAGGTTCCCCAACGTCCACATCCTAGAACTGAAATATTCAAAAAAGACAACTCCTTAAAAAATAAAAGTCGACATAGCAATTGATTTCTTGATTTGGTTAAGTTATAGATGGAATTGCTTTGATTAAATCCTCTCTCTATGACTATATGTACTAAAAAGAGTAGTCATTTTCCTCATAATTAATAATAATTAGCCTTAATTCCCCGTGATTTAATTTCCAACCCAGCTTCATACAAGTGGGAAGTATCAGCTAATCCAATACAGCGCGGTAACGCCCATTCATCTGATCGCTGGTCAAATAAAATAGTGGTGACCGAACTGGGAGGCAGCCAAAAACCAGCCCACATCACGCTTAACGGGATACGTAGCAGATGAGCCAGCCATGTTAGGGCAAACCCATTATGACAAAAAACAGCAATTTTTTCTTCATTGGACTTAAGGCAGCGATATTTAGCACCGTCTCGTTCGTAACCCTGTTCTTTCAAAAATGCATCGGATTCACTAACCAGTTTTGCAAATGGTTCTTCCAGTTTTAGTTTCTGGTAATCAGGCAAAGTGTGCCAGTCAGAATACGTTGGCCAAGGTTCCTTGTCAAAGATTACTTCGCCAGGCACATCCCAAGCTACCATCCCCTTCCATGGAGCTTTGGTAAGACGCCAATCTTCTAGCTCCTGTGTCCAAGGCAAAACGGTTGCTTTCTTCTTTAATAAATCAGCAGTATATTGCATTGTATGTAGAGCACGTCCCATTGGCGAACTGTATAAATTGTCCAGTTTATAGGATGCGAGTCGCTTGCCTAACGCTTTTGCCTCCATATGCCCATCTGCTGTAATCGTGCCGTTTGGATAATCTGGATCAGCGTGTCGAATAATATATAGTCTCAATATTTCCCCCTCCTAATCTTGTACTGAACCGTAAAATTCTCCTTAGAATTAATCTAATATGCGAAGCAAGTATTCTATCACAGCGGCCACTTTTATTTTTACTGTTTCTATGTCCTTTACTAACGGATTAAGACGTTAGTCTTGTCTTATTGCTATCTGCCCCAATATAGGAAACCAAAAGGTAGTTCTTCATAATATATTTCCCATGTAATACAGAAATTCCTGCCTAATTCCTATAAAAGTTGGGCAGGAATTCTTTAGCTATTGTAAATGGTACTGTTTTACCTATCAAGCCTAACAGTGCAGAAAAGCTGTCCGTTCCACCCACTCCGCCATAGTAAAATATGTTAACGTGTAATCCCTCTACTAGTTTTTTGATTCCTGCTCGCATAAAATCCAAGAATGCTAAAGTATCTTATTTTTTTATTAATACTCTTGCCACAACTGCTATTTGATGCTATCTTTAAAATGTCTAGTTTTCTGTATAAATGTCGTATTTTCTGTATATACCTAAAATTTATAGTTGAGAGGAGAATATTCTGTGCTATCTATTGTTATTAGTTGTTTACTTGCGATTACAAGTTATTTTTCCGTCGTCCTCTTCCGTGATATCTACAAGCATCGCACTACCTTCTCTGATGCAAATCCTGTGACCCTGGCCTCAGTCGGCTTTATCGCGAATTTTTTTGATACCTTAGGAATCGGTAGTTTCGCTCAGTTGACAGCCTTTTTTAAATTTTTCAAATTAGTGCCCGACCGCATCATTCCTGGTACCTTAAATGTCAGCTGCTGTATTCCGGTTATTTTAGAAGCACTAATCTTTATGACGATTATCGAAGTAGAACCTATTACACTGATTTCCATGCTCTTAGCTGCGACTGGTGGCGCCTTTTTAGGCGCAGGTCTGGTAGCGCGGCTGCCGGAAAAGCAGGTCCAATTGTACATGGGTGTTGCTCTTTTAAGCGTAGCAGCTATCATTACCGCCAGCCTCCTTGGTTGGATGCCTGTTGGCGGTGATGCTATCGAATTGTCTGGTAATAAGTTATTTCTAGGGATTATCGGTAACTTCATTTTAGGCGCATTAATGACGATTGGTATCGGCTTATTTGCGCCCTGTATGGCGCTAGTATATTTATTAGGTCTAAGCCCTAAAATAGCTTTTCCAATTATGATGGGCTCCTGTGCTTTTCTACAACCAGCCGCCAGTTTAAAGTTTGTCAAAGAAGTAGCCTACGACCGTAAAGCCAGCTTATGGATTACCTTAGCAGGTTCAGCTGGTGTGCTTATCGCCGCCTATATTGTAAAAGAACTACCGCTTACAGTGTTGAAGTGGATTGTCGTCAGTGTTATTGTCTTTACCGGCATTACCATGCTCCGTGCCTCCTTTAAACAACCTGAAAAGCAAGGGATGATTTGACCTAATTATCGTTAAATCTAGCAGTCTTTCCACTGCATACTTTTTTGAGTAGTGATGAATGAAACAGCTTGCTATCTATAATAGAGACTTCTCAAGAATATTAAAACCATTTATTTACATCCAGTATAAAAATCAGTATAATGGGCATATAAAGAAGTAACCGCCCTTGCATCAACAGAAACGATCACACTGAGTCAGTGGAGATTCAGCCCGAGCATTCCCCAAGCTGATTGCATTGTGCAATCAGCTTTTTGCCTTGTAAAGGAGGATTTCATGTATGATTGCAGCCCTTTATATGCGTGTGTCTACGGCAGATCAAGCCGAAAAAGGATATTCCCTTGAAACGCAGTTATCGGAAATTCGTAAGAAAGCAAGTGAACTTGGCGCAACTAAGTTCGCAGAATTTATTGACGATGGTTATAGTGGTGAGTATATTGATCGCCCTGCCCTCACCCAGCTTCGTGATGGCTTAGAAAAAAAAGAATTTGATATGGTTGTTATATACGATCCTGATCGATTAGCTAGAAACCTAGCTCATCAGCTGATTATTACTGACGAAATAGAAAAATCAGGGGCCAAGCTTTTCTTTGTTTCAGTAACTTTTGAGGAATCCCCTGAAGGAAAATTATTTTATTCCATGCGTGGTGCTATCTCCGCCTATGAAAAAGAGAAAATCAAGGAGCGGACAACTCGTGGTAAAAAAGGAAAAGCACGTAAAGGGAAACTCGTTAATAACGGTCGTTGTTTTGGATATGACTATGATCAAGCGAACAGTATGTATCTTATAAATGAAGGGCAAGCTGCCATTGTACGTCAAATATTTGATTTGTGTATAAAAGATAAAATGGGTACTGCTCTCATTAGCAAAGAACTAAATAATGACTGTATACCCGCCCCCCGTGGCAAGCAGTGGATTGTATCTAGCATACACCGTATACTCACCAATACGGCCTACAGGGGCGTCGTTTATAGTATGAAGCACAAATCTACCAAAACAGGTTTTAATACTCGTACAGTAGAAATACGGCCTGAATCGGACTGGATACCGATCCAAGTACCAGCCATTATTGATGAAATCACTTGGTACTCTGCACAAAAACAGTTGCAAGCAAATAAGGATCTCGCAAAAAGAAATTTGAAATATGATCATCTTTTAAATGGCCTAATCTATTGTGCTAGGTGTGGCAGGAAAATGAGTATTAAACATTCTGGTAATCGTAATAATACAGTAAGCTATTATGTTTGTCTAAGCCAGGTTAGCACATCATATCTATATTTAAATGGTGAGAAATGTACAGCCAGGCGCGTCCCTACTGCTGTAGTAGATGAATTAGTATGGGACAAGTTATGTGAGCTGGCGGAAAAGCCTGAGCTAATCGCGCAATACACCCAAGATGTTGGTAATCCGATTGCGATGGCAAAAATCAAAAATACGTTACTCAAACTAAAAGAGACTGAAAAAAAAATAAGCACACAAAAGGAAACGATTCTGCGTTGGTTCCGGCAACAGCTCATCAAAGAAAGTGATGTGGAAAAACAGTTGGACGAGATTAACAAGCAGCTGATTGACATTGAGATCACTAAAAAAAGGTTGAATAGTGAATTGAATTTTCTTACGCCGCAGACTAGTGTCGCAGATATTGCGATGAATCTTAAAAAGAATTTCAAGGATATGCACTACTACAATGAAGATGAGCGGAAGATTGCTCTTCGCGCTGTACTTGAAAAAATAGTTGTCGAACGAATTGATACTACCTATGCAAGGAGTAGTAAACCTGAATTTACAGTTGATTTGAAGTTTTTATAAAAAGCCATGAGACCATATTCTATATGGATTCACGGCTTTAGGTCTTTGCACCTATGTACCTACTAACACATCAATGGACTCTTTGCCAAAATCTTTTTCCCCGCCTCGCGCCAGGGAGTAGGCTTCATCAATAAACAAAATCCCACCATACGCTTTTTTTAATTGCTCACGGGTTTTCTGCGCCGTATGTCCGATATATTCTCCCACCAAGTCCGCGCGTTCCACTTCGATCAGATGACCACGAGTTAATACGCCAATTTCGCAAAAAAAACGACTCATAATGCGCGCCACAGTAGTTTTGCCTGTTCCTGGATTACCTTTGAAAATCATATGCAACACTAGTGGCTCGGCATGTAAATGTTCTTGGGTACGACGTTGCTGAATGGTAACAAAAGCATGAATTTCCCGCATGATTTCTTTTACTTCAAATAGACCAATTAAAGCATCCAACTCATGAAGGATATCGCCGATTCGTTGTTGACTCTGCTGCGTTTTTTTGTCAGGTACCGCCATAGTATCCATTCTTTGCAAAAATCTTAATCCTTGGGTAGCAGGGATTTCTCCTTTGCCAATAGCTGAAAAAATCTCCTGTGGATAGCTGTATTTCATCTCCTCACCTCACCACATAACTATAGGTGATACAGTATACGCGTAGCTTACTAAAGGGTGCACAATAAAAAAACTCTCGGCAAACGCCCAGAGTTTTTTTATTGTGCACCCGACCCTCATATTGTTAAAGGACTTGTAGCGTAGAATTACTTATCGATTTGGTTATCATCTTTTTTGGTCTGAAAAGCTGTTGACACTGGTTTTAAAGGTGTAATGGTTGAGATTGCATGTTTATAAACTAATTGCTGTTTTCCATCATTCTCGATCAGTATCGTGAAGTTATCAAACCCCTTAACAATTCCCCTAAGTTGAAAACCATTTATAAGATAGATAATTACTGGTACATTATTTTCTTTGCGTATTTGATTTAAGAAACTGTCTTGTAAGTTAATAACTTTAGTCATCATCATTATCCAATTCCTCCTCCGCTTTTCATCGTTCCCTTTTCCTATTCTACTGTAAGGCTAAATTTTCCTGCCAGGTTTTTGTAAATATTATCCAACATACCATCGTAATTACTAAAACTATTTACATCAAACCAAATGATATAAGGCATTTTCCGATACCAGGTTAGCTGACGTTTGGCAAAATTTCGCGTAGCCTGTTTAATATTGTCCGTTGCCGTAGCAAGATCGACTTTTCCTTGTAAATGGCTAACGATTTCCTTATAGCCAATTCCCTGCATGCTCTGACAATCAGTTGAGAGACCACTTTCTAGTAGCATTGCCACTTCATTTACCAGCCCCTGTGCCATCATCAAATCCACTCGCTGGTTAATGCGGCTATATAAAAGACTTCTCTCCATCGTAAGGCCAATGACAATGGTATTATACAGTAACTCTGGCTGTGCAGAGAGCTTCTGCTGGGAGATAGTGTCACCACTAAGCTCATAGATCTCCAAGGCGCGTATCACGCGGCGTAGATCATTAGGATGTAAACGTGCAGCAGCAGAAGGTACAACCTTAGCCAACATGTTGTGAAGATATTGATTGCCATGCTGATTTGCTAAATTTTCTAGGTTGGCACGTAGGTGTTCATCGCTGGGGGTTGGATTGAATTGGTAGCCTTCTAGTAAAGCTTTTACGTATAAACCCGTACCACCTGCCAACACAGGAATCTTTCCTTGGGTATTGATGTTTTTGATATGACCACTGGCCAGCTCTTTAAACTCAACCACGCTAAAATCGGCACTAGGTTGGAGGATATCAATCAGATGATGCTGGATATTACAGCGTTCCTCCATACTTGGTTTGGCAGTACCAATATTCATATTTTTATATACTAGCATGGAGTCGCCAGAAATAATTTCACTCTGTAATTTTTTAGCCAAATCAATGCTAACTTTCGTTTTCCCTACAGCAGTTGGTCCAATGACGGCAATGATGTTTTCCATAAATCAGTCTCCTATCTCAATTACGCCATAGTGGACGCTACTGTATTTGCCACCGTAAACAGTAGTAATGCCGAGCCTTTTAAATTCATCGCTTTTACTGGATTCTTTTACTACTACTCGTTGTTTAGCGACGCGGCAGGCTTCAATAAGAGTATTTTTAGGTAACGGGCTATTATCAGCTAAATAGCGTAATGGTTTTACATTGGAGCTACTATGAATGGGATGCCTAAACATAGGATCAAAAAAGACTACGTCATAGCTGTTATCAGGTAGGTTTGTCAGATAGCGGTAAGAATGAGTATGCTCTATATCAATGCGGCGCAAAGCTTCTGTCAGTTCACTGTCAGCACTTTGAAAATGCTGCAAACCATAGCGAGCAATGAAAGCAACAACACTAGAGGTTTCTAGGCCTAGTACTGTGCCGGTGTTACCCACAATGAAGCTCGCTACAATAGAGTCTGTTGCGAGGCCAAGGGTACAGTCAAGAACGGACATACCTGCTGTCAATGACATGGCAGAAACCATATGATCATGTTGACCATTTCGAATGTTTTTTATACGCAAGTCTGCCATACTAAGATGAAAAAAATATTCTCCACCAGGTGTATTTACTAATGGACCTTTTTGCGTGGTCACAATTACATTGTCCACTTGATAGTCAATTTTTATGGCCATCAACGAGTTTTTTCCCCGCGGAACGAAAGGGATATTTAATTCTGCAGCAATGGAGTTGGCTAACATGATTACATCATTTGAAGGGTGTTGTACTGTTGTTACAACTAAGTCCATGGTATCACCTATGCCTAATGTGTATTTTAAAATCCGGTGCGTTTAAACATTTTATCTAGTTCATGGGGACTAAAGCGAATCATCGCTGGTCTACCATGGGGACAGGTATAAGGTAATGTTGTATTACATAATTCATTGATAAGTGCTTGCATTTGGCGCATATTGAGTGCCTCCCCTGCTTTAATAGCGGCGCGACAGGCAGCGATCTGCAGGCAGTTATGACGTAATTCTTTGGCGGTGGGATTATGCATGTTCTGAATAAATTCTAATAGCTGTCGTACGGAATTTTCTGCCTCTGCTAATGGAATGTCACTAGGCATTTCTAAAATCCGCATAGTACTAGGTCCTACTATATCTAGGTTAAACCCTAAGTTATAAAAAGTATCATGATGATCAGTTATGGTATTTATTTCTGTTGTATCACAATCCATAAAGATAGGTACCAAGAGTTGTTGTGCAGAAATTCGGTCAGTTTGTTGGCTCATTTTGTCATACAAAATCCGCTCGTGAGCAGCATGCTGGTCAATGATGTATAAACCGTCCTCTCCCCGACTGATAATATAGCAGTCATCCACTTGTCCGAGAGGTTGTAGCGTAAATTGGGGTTGTTGTGACTCCCTACAATTTGTGCTATCTACTGGTGTGTCCCAATAAATAATTTCTTCTTGTTGCTCGATTGCCATTCTGGCGGTGGTAAGGGGTAATGGCTCTTCTTGCCATGATGTTACTTTCCCTGTAGGCGGTGGACTGTCATATAAGGATTCTTGCTTATGAATCAGCGGTGGATGATAACTAGGAGTATACTGACTGATATCTTTAAATTGAGCAGTGGTTGCCAGTTGGCTAGGATTCTGAGCTTCTGCTAAGACAGTGGTGATGGCTTTATATACGGCCCTAAATATTTTTTGTTCATCACTGAATTTAATTTCGCTTTTTTGAGGATGTACATTTACATCAATGGTATCGGTAAGAACGGTAATATTTAACACAGCCAGAGGGTAACCTGATTTTGGTAACAATGAATGATAAGCATTATCCAGGGCTTTCGCAATGGATCGACTATTAATCACTCGCCCATTTACAATCACCGTCTGCCATTGACGATTACTTTTAAGCAGGGTGGGTTTACCTAAGTAACCGGTAATGCAGATGTGATCGCTAGTGTTTTCATAGGTAATGGGCAGGATATCAGGGGCGATTTTGGGGCCGTAAAGGCTAGTTAAGGTGTCTTGTAATTGATTATTACCAGGAGTGGATAGTACTAATCGATTGTTATTAATTAGCTTAAAGGCAATACTCGGATAAGACAGGGCTAACTTAATTAAAATATCATTAATATGGGAGCCTTCCGTGGCAGGGGTTTTTAAAAATTTCTTACGGGCTGGTGTGTTAAAAAATAAATCTTTGACAACAATGGTGGTACCCACCCCACCACCAGCTTCCCGTACATCGGTGGTAATGCCCCCTTCTACTTCTACATAGGTTGCTAAAGGAGCATCATGATGAGGGCGGGTGGTTAAGGAAAATTTAGACACTGCAGCAATACTTGGTAAGGCTTCGCCACGAAAGCCTAAGGAATCAAGAGCGGAGAGATCTTCTGCTAAGCGAATTTTACTAGTAGCATGGCGTAATATGGACAGTTGAGCATCTTCTGGACTCATTCCCCTACCATCATCGGTAATGCGAATAAAGCTGGTGCCCCCCTCGATAATTTCAACTTCAATGTTGTGGCTTTGGGCATCGATGGAATTTTCCACTAATTCTTTGACAATGGATGAGGGGCGTTCTACGACTTCACCCGCTGCAATCTTATTCGCCGTATTTTCATCTAATACATGAATGATATTCATAATTGACCCGACTCCTGTTTAGCTTGTTTTTGTAGATTATATAAAATATTGAGGGCTTCGAGTGGAGTTATGGTCATAACATCCAGGGTTAGGAGTTCATTCGTAAGGGATGAAGTAAATAAGGAAAGGGACATGGTTTCCGCTTCTGTTACTTTGCTAACCGTCTGGGCGTATTGTGGTTGTTTTTGTTCCAATTCTAGTAAGAGTTCCTGGGCTCTTTCAATGGCCTTCTTCGGTAAGCCAGCTAATTGAGCCACATGGATACCATAGCTTTTATCAGCACCACCAGGGATAATACGTCGCAAAAATACGACTTCACTTCCCCGTTCTTTAACAGCCACACAGTAGTTTTTTATTGTTTTACTGTGATCTGCAAGTTCTGTCAATTCATGATAATGAGTGGCAACTAAGGTTTTAGCCTTAATGCGTTCTTTAATATATTCAATGACCGAACGAGCAATGCTCATGCCATCAAAGGTACTGGTACCCCGCCCAATTTCATCTAAAATGATCAGGCTATGTTTGGTAGCCTGCTTTAAAATTTGCGCCACTTCATTCATTTCTACCATAAAGGTACTTTGACCAGTGGACAAGTCATCACTCGCGCCTACCCGCGTGAAAATACGATCAACAGGACTAATCACAGCCTCACGGGCGGGAATATAACTACCAATTTGCGCCATAAGCACTAGAAGCGCGACTTGACGCATATAGGTAGATTTCCCTGCCATATTCGGTCCGGTAATGACAATGATCTCATTGCTATGATGATTGAGCTCGGTGTCATTGGGCACAAATAGCTGTTGTTGTAAGAGGCGTTCGACAATGGGATGTCGTCCATCTTTTATGGTAATCTCTTTTGTCGTGGTAATCTGGGGCCGTGTATAATTATGACGGAACGCCACTTCGCTCAGACTAATAATGGTATCCAATTGGGCTAACTGCCGCGCCGTTTGTTGAATTTCTTTCATATGAGACTTAATATGATCACGAATTGTGGAAAACAAATGATGTTCAATAATGACGATTTTTTCTTGCGCACCAAGAATTTTACTTTCAAATTCTTTTAATTCCGGTGTAATATAGCGTTCGGCGTTGGTTAATGTCTGTTTACGCACATAGGTAATGGGAACTAATGCGGTGTGGGAATGAGTGATTTCAATATAATAACCAAACACTCGATTGTAACCAATCTTTAAGGATTTGATGCCCGTAGTTTCTCGTTCTCTGGTTTCAATATCTTGTACAAATTGTTTGCTATCTCGCGATATAGCATGTAACTCATCTAGTTCTAGGTTATAGCCAGGCTTGATAAGGCCCCCTTCCCTAACTGAAAAAGGCGGATTGTCAACAATGGCAGTTTCAATGAGAGTAACAATCTCAGTATGTGTAGCAAGATCAAGGTCTAGATTGGTTAAAAATTTGCTGGTAGCTCCTGCTAACGATGATTTTATAATCGGCAGTACGGCTAGTGATGCTTTTAAAGCTACTAAATCTCGAGCGCTTGCTGTAGCAACTTCAATACGTGTTAAAATTCGCTCTAGATCATAGACATTAGTCAATGTATCATGAATGGTTTGTCGCAAGGTGGGTTTTTCTAAGAGTTCGGCAATGCCATCTTGCCTCTGTACGATATGGTTGGTATTCATGAGGGGATATTCTAACCACTTTTTAAGTAAACGTGCTCCCATGGCAGTTTTCGTATAGTCAAGCACCGACAGGAGGGTATCTTTTTTACCACCGTCCCGTACATTGCGGGTGACTTCCAAATTACGCAGACTGGTAGAATCAACTACTAAATATTCTGTGGAATTGTATTTTATGAGACGATTAATATGAGATAAGTCAGTTTTTACGGTGTGATGGAGATAATATAATAAATAACTAATCCCCGTTAGGGCTACCTCATGGTGTGGTAACTCTTCAGGACTAAAGTGCCTTTGGGGCAACTCATTGGCTAATTTTACATCGTCTACCGTTAACGTAGTATGGGTACAATTAGGAATACGGTTACTCATGAAGGCATTCAGCTTGTCCATATTAGCAATGGTACTTGCTAATACTAATTCGGTAGGCATAAGACGAAATAATTGATCATAGAGGGTTGCCAACCGCCCAGCACCAGAAAAGAGTGCCCAGAGGCACTCGCCAGTTGAAATATCAGTGGCTGCCAAGATGAGCTCTTCCTCTTCTTCATACAATGCGACGAGGAAATTGTTATTGTTACTAGGGAGCAAGGTTTCAGCAATGATCGTCCCCGGGGTAATAATTTTGATAACTTCCCGTTTGACAATTCCCTTGGCTTGTTTTGGATCTTCTACTTGTTCACAAATGGCGACTTTATAACCCTTATTAATCAATTTGGCAATATAGTTATCAGCAGAATGATAAGGGACACCACACATGGGGATACGCTGGGCTTGTCCGCCATCACGAGCCGTGAGGGTAATTTCTAGTTCCCGGGATGCGAGTTCAGCATCGGTGAAAAACATTTCATAAAAATCACCCATGCGGAAAAATAAAATTTCATTCGTATGCTTACTTTTAATTTCTAAGTATTGTTCCATCATGGGACTGTAGCGTGCTATCATCATATTCTCCTTGTTTACAATCAATCGACCAGCTGGCCTTTGAGTATCCATGTTTGCGCAGTGGTAATAGTTACTTTAGCAAGTTCACCGATTTTTTCCGTACCGCGCTTATCCCATAAGATAATCTTATTGGTAGCGGTGCGCCCCATTAGCCGACTCTCATCATTTTTACTAGGCCCTTCAACCATCACGGTCACGGTTTTACCAACCAGCCGTTTGTTAATCTCCAAACTAATGTCATTCTGAGCGTCCATTAGCTGCTGTAAGCGATTTTGCTTTACCTCTGCAGGTACTTGGTTAGGCATGGTAGCCGCCGGTGTTCCTGAACGTTTTGAATACAAGAAGGTATAAGCAGAATCAAAGCCAATTTCTTTAACAAAATCCAGTGTCTCTTGAAATAATTCTTCGGTTTCACCAGGAAAACCAACAATAATATCGGTGGTAAGACTAGCGTGAGGGATTGCCTTACGAATTTTTTTTATTAATTCCTTGTAGTATTCCGTGGTATAGCCGCGATTCATGGCTTTTAAGATGGTATTACTGCCCGATTGAACCGGCAGATGAAAGTATTCGCAGATTTTCTTGCTATTTTTAATAACATCAATGACTTTATCATTAATATCACGAGGGTGAGATGTCATATAGCGAATCCGTTCAATGGTCTCTACTTGATCTACAGCATGAAGAAGATCAGCAAAATCACCATTTTGTTCCGCATCTTTGCCATAGGAATTAACATTTTGTCCAAGGAGTGTTATTTCTTTGAAGCCTTCCTGGCCTAGTTCATAAACTTCTTTTACAATATCTGCTACTGGGCGACTACGCTCGCGGCCACGTACATAAGGGACGATGCAATACGTGCAAAAATTATTACAGCCGTACATAATTGGTACCCAAGCAGAAATAGCCCCTTTGCGGATAGTCGGCACATCAGGTGCTAAGCGTTCCGCTTGATCCCAGACTGCTAACACATGTTTTTTAGTTTCTTCAAATTCTTTTACGGTTTCCACCAGTTGATGTACATTATGTGTACCCAGTACTAAATCGATGTGAGGGGCTTTTTGAAAAAGTTTTTCCCGATCTTTTTGTGCCATGCAACCAGTAATACCAATAATCAAATTAGGCTTACTGGCTTTCAGGGTTTTGAGCTCACCGATCTTGCCATAGATTTTTTTCTCCGCACTTTCTCGTACGCAACAAGTATTTACTAACACGAAGTTTGCCTCACTTAGTACTTCGGTATATTCATAGCCAATGCTTTTCAGTTGGCCAGCTAAACGCTCGGAATCATGTTGATTCATTTGGCAACCATAAGTAACGATCGTAAAGTATTTTCTATCTAAATGTTGTGATTGGTATAAATCTTCAATCGTATATTGATCTGAATGTGACATTTTTCTATCAACTCCTGCAAAAATTCCTTATTATATCCTAAATATTATAGCCTAAATGAGGTTGTTTATCAAATAAGGCATCTGAAAGAAAATAAGTAGCCAAAGATTCTGAGGATATTTTGTGCTAGGCGAAGAACGATAACC
>Ga0224518_1000104_pt1 | contig 13938 bp, 16 predicted proteins | sample IRBST25metaG_FD_179891 | JGI IMG/M metagenome (GOLD analysis project Ga0224518, IMG submission 179891) | Peat soil microbial communities from Stordalen Mire, Sweden - IR.B.S.T-25 | ecosystem: Environmental > Terrestrial > Soil > Wetlands > Peat | place: Sweden: Norrbotten County, Stordalen Mire...
CTAACCCCCTTCAACGGGGGAAGTTCAGCCAGCTTCACAGCCTGCCGGCAGCAATGCCCCACCCCTGCCCCCTCCCGGCATCGGGAGGGGAGATCCTGCAACTTCCTTGCCTCCATTAAACATACAAGGAACATATACAATTTTTATCCAACCACTAGGCTGAAAGATCATCCGGTAAGTATACCCTGCTGAATTAATCAATTCGGAACACATATCAATCCCCATACAGCAGGATTTACATTTATACTCCGCATCATATGCAGTGATGATCTCACAAAGATTCCGCTGGATTAATTGATCACTAATATCCGGAAATTTAGCACGAGCATATCGGATAAACCTAGCATCCATTCGCCCTTTCATCAGGGCTGAAAAATGAGGTAAAGAATTCACCACCCTCTCCATCACCGTATCACCTCGTTATATTCACGCATAAACTGAGGCATACAAGCCGCTCCCGTTTTTAGCAAATTCATAAACCCCACTCGCTTCACGGCTTGCCCAATCAACTCACTAGACCACTGAATCCCTTTTTCCTTATTCAGCACCAACCTGGTATACACTTCTTCCCATGCTAGTTGTGGCGAAACGACTTGCACCTGATCCTGTGCTTTCCTCGCTCCTCGTGTAGATTTCAGACTTTCGGTCATCTGCAATTCCAAGCGGTCAAACTTCTCGCGCAAGGTATCAGCACTTAAAATATTTAATTTCCAGAACTTATCCTTCTGACACCAGTCAATGACAAGGGCAATTTGTTGTCCGCTCCTCCCATCCCGTTCGATCATGAGCCGAATGGTATTTGCCCATTGTCCTAAAGAGGATGCTAGCTTCATGTTTGGCTTATTTTCCAGCATACAGTTTTTAAACGGTGCGCCAAATTCAGGTGTTCCGGTAAGTATTTATATTTTCCTTTTTCCAGTTGATACTTCGGGCTTGCAAGCTCATCAACTCCTAGACTCCCACCTTCAGTAGCTGCATCCCTCGCCCTGACATTGGGAAGATGATCCCCTACCGAAATCTCATTTAGCTCAGGGAATGGATCATTATCCTTTAGAATATCCGTCACAGGCAAAGCTGGGACGATAATAGTACTTATATCTATATCTAACTCTTTATCTATAATAGAGGGAGGGCGTGACTCCTCCGTGACCGTCACGTGACTTGGCGTGACAGAGAGATCCCATTCTCCTGCTAATTGTTGCTTCTCCGCTAATCGCTGCCGTTGTTTACGAATTTTATTTTGTTCACGAATTTTATCAAGGCCTTGAACATTTTGGTGTTTGTCCCAGTTGGCAATTTTAATTCCTGCTTCATCAAAGGCAACCATATCTAATTTTACAAAAATTTGCAGGGCAAATTTAACCGTATTCAATTGCCGTTTAAATTTATGAGCCAGCATTTCCTCCGTATAGGGTATTTTTTCCGTTAAAAGAATGTACCCGCCCATATTGCTTTTGCCTGCCATGGTCAAGAGCCGAACCCAGATCAGCAAAATGGTGTCTGCTTCCGGCATACTCTCGATATAATCAATTTTTTCATCTTCAAACATATTGGTTGTGATCTTAATCCAATTAACCTCACCCACAACTAGTCACCTTACCTTTTTTACAAGGAATTACCCGCCCTAATTTTACAAATTACTAAGAACCTACTTATTATTACAACGCCATTCCCACCGGTTCTTCTTGGGTAAAAAAGCAGAATCCGTAACCCTCGGTTCCCCTCCAAAATAACCCACCGCAAAGCCTGTGTAAAAATCCCTACACGCCTCACACAACCTAATTTTACCTAACTCAAACACGGTACCAACCAGTCCGCAATGACTGCAACCTAGAGTATATTTGCGCAAAATTATATTTTGGCCATCGATGAACAGCTCTACCGAATCTTTTATATCAAAATCCAAATCGCGTCTAAGCTCAGCTGGAATAACAATCCTACCAAACTCATCTACTTTTTTGACAATACCAGTAGATTTCATCATTAAATCCCCCTTACTTCTTTGACCGCCATCATGCGGTATGATATAATTTATATGGTTATTTTCCTAAGGGCCACTACTTGCGATAGTGGTCTTTTTTTATACCCCAACAGCATCTCAACTACCTCCCACCAAGCAACTATTAAAAAAGCATCAGAATGCTGACCTCCTGTTCCGTAACATCATTCTCACCTCCTCCCACTTTAGTAGCCCAAAACCTGCCCAATCTTTCTACCCCACCTCGCACACCCCATTTATTTTATACACCTCCCGAATTTCGTGTATAAAACCTGCTATGTAAGCGCACACTATACTGGGGTATTATGTTATTTTATGTTCATAAATAATAAGCGATTTATTCTTCCTCTACTTTGCAAATCATCATTAAGATTTATTTGCTCACTATCATTCAGATCTGCCAACCATTCTTTTCTTATCCGTGTACCTTTTGGTAGATTACTGAATCAGCCTGCTATTTGATCATTACCAGCATGCAAAAAATCAATAATTAACCAGCCTGGAAATCTTAACTGTCGACCGATTCTGCGAAATGGCAATTTCCCTTGATGCACCATTTCATAAATCGTGTCATTGCTAACTTTTAGCAAGCTAGCTAACTCTTGAGTGGTTAAAATATCGGTTTCACTAATTGACATGGGCTTCATACTCCAATCTCCTCCTTCACTTATTGGCAGCTGCGAAAATGTTTATCTAATTCATCCCTACGAAAACGCATCCGAGTGCCTATATAAAAACATGGTATTTTTCCATGTTTAGCTAGTGCATATAAAGTACTTTTGCCAACTTTTAAAAACTCAGACGCTTCTCGCCCATTCATAATTTCCGTATGAACAATCTTACTATCACCTTCATTGCGATTAGCCATTTTTCGCCCCTCCCTCATTGCATTTAGTAAAATAGCCTGCCTTTGTCATTAATTCAAAAAGGCTAATTCTCATCCCACTAGCTAATTTCTGCAGTGTTTCCACCGTAAGTGAATAAGGTATACCTTTTTCAATACCTGATAAATAGGAATGATTAATCCCACACATGAAAGCAAATCCTCGCAATGACAATTTTCTCTTCACTCGATTCCCCCTGACCATTTCACCAAGACTAATAGTCATACATTCTTGCCCCCCTTCTTGTTTTACATGTAACACATTTTCGCTAAAAAGATCAGCTTTTAATTGTTAATATTTGGTAATTTGTTCTTTATGTGTATCATATAACACGTTTTTTAGCGTGTCAATAATAGTTGTTTAACATATTGCTATTCTGGACAAAGTAATGTATTATATGTAAAACAAGAAATGTAGGTGTTTTACATATATGGTAAATGTTTTAAGCAAATATCTCAAACAAATAAGATCGGAACGGAATTTATCATTACGTGAATTAGAAACTCTTACAGGTGTAAGTTATTCTTATCTATCCGTAATCGAACGCGGCTGTGATGCCCGCAGTAAGAAACCTCTTTCCCCAACTCTCGATGTAATTATAAAAATTGCTAAAGGTCTCTGTATACCACTAGGGTTATTTCTAATTCATTCTGGTTTCGCGGATACTGATTACATAAGCTACGTACAATCATCTGCCTTAATGACAAAAGATGCTCTAATGAATGTATTACTTGAATACCTTTCCGTCGAGCATCTTGAAAATTTCAACGAGGAAGAAATGAGTAACCTAAACGCCTTTGTTGCTTGTTGGTGGGAAAAGCACAAACAAGTAATACCCGAAACTATGCCCCCAATAAAAAAGATCCCCATTTTAGGAATCATTCAAGCAGGACTGCCCCTGTTTGCAGAACAAAACATTATTGGCTACATGCCCGCCCCAACTGATTGTAATGAGCAGGAATGCTTTTATTTGCAAATAAGAGGAGATTCCATGGAGCCCACATTAGCTAATGGTTCCTTAGTTTTTATAAAAGAAAGCTCAAACTTTAGTAATGGTGATATTTGCGCCGTGATGATTGGAGAAGAAGCAACCTTAAAACGAGTGTATCAATATGATGGTCGCATCGAATTAGTTCCTGACAATCCCAAGTACCCACGAATGATGTACTCAGAAGGTAATATTAAAATAATCGGTCGAATGCTCCACGAAATTCGCTATTATAATACAAAAGCATAACTTGGAGAGTGGTACTGTGTCGATTCAGAAAAAAGGCGATACTTATTATGTGGTTATCATGTACCATGATGCAAAAGGAAAAAAGAAATATAAATGGATAAAATCAGGTACCTCCATACGTGATGCACAAAAACTAGAAAGACAGATGCTGACCGACGTGAACCGCGGCCAGTTAGTCATCAGCGATAAAATCATCGTAAAAGACTTTTTAATCCGCTGGATGGATGCTGCCATTAAACCAAATAAAAGGCCTGCAACCATTAGCAATTATGAAAATCAAATTAAAAATTTAGTCCGTTCCTTAGGAGATATCACATTAGAAAAACTAAACGCCCTTACCATTCAAGAGCACTATAATGCAGAATCCAAACGGGGCTTAAAGCCAACATCCATCCAATACCAACATGCCGTATTAAAACAGGCTTTAGACAAAGCCGTGGCCTGGCGATTTCTTACCAACAATCCCTGTGACGTTGTAGACGCCCCGAAAAGAAACAAACCTAAAAATGCCGTATATACCCCAGAGCAAACCCAAGTCTTATTAGACATGGCGCAAGATACCAACTTATACCTCCCCCTACTATTAGGCTTCTTATGCGGCCTACGCCGTGGCGAAATATGTGGCCTTAGAACCCTGGATATTGATATGAATAAAAACGCCGCTCGTATCACCCATAGTCTTGATCGCATGGACAAAGAAGATGCCATTAAACTTAAGGCCAAAGGTGAAATTGTGTGGTTTGGCTGTGAAAATAAAACTGGCACCAATGTATTAGCCTTGGGACCAGTAAAAACTGACGATAGTGAAGGATTCATCCCCCTATCAAGCTTAGTTATGGAAGCGATAAAGCTGGAAGAAGAGCGCCAGGAAGCCAATCGTGTAGAATTCGGTACTGCCTACCAAGAAAACGATTTCGTATGGGCCTGGGAAGACGGCCGCCCCTACGATCCTGATTATTTCTATCACTCCTTTAAAAAGCTCATTAAAAAATATAATAATGAGATTCGCAAAGATGAAGAACTAACAGACGAAGAAAAAGAAGCCAAGTTGCTACCCGATATCCGCCTCCACGATATGCGGCATACCCATGCAACCCTGCTTCTAAGAGAGAAGATTGATATAAAAATTGTATCGAAAAAACTCCGTCACAAACGAGCATCTTTCACTAGTGACTATTATCAGCATGTGCAAAACGATATGCAAAACGAGACGGCTACGGCTATGGATAAACTGTTTAGCAATAATAAGCCGCACTGATTACCATTCATAGTCACGCATCATTTGGCTAACTCCAGAAAAGCTTCTTTATTCTCAGTAATAACATCATCCATCATAGCCTCTAACTCTTTTTGTTCCTTATTACCTCCCTCTCTCTTTATATTAATACTAACAAAAGGCACTGACAGCATATTGTCAGTGCCAAATTTATTTTTAAATTTTAATCCCGTGTTATTTCCCTTCATTTTATGTCGCAAGTGGCAAAATGGGTGGCATTTTCTACTGATCATCAAATGGGGTACAGCGCAAAATCTTTTTTTGTTGACTATACGCTCTAATCTGCTGTTGCCTAATCCAATCCCCTATCTCTTTCCCTTGTAACGCACTCGGTGCATGATTGCCTTTTACCGTCATAATTGCAGTAATATATTTATCAAAATTCAGCAAGCAGTCTGGCGTACTTCCTTTGTCAATGAGTACAATATCACTAAATCCTTTATCTCCAATTGAATTTTTATGTAACGCAAGAATAAAATCAACGATCTTGCCTTTTTGTTTTAATTTAGCGACACGCATATGATGCTGGATGGCAAACTCCGCACACGCTATCCACTTATTGGGTAACCCAATATGTTGATCAAATGCCTTAATTGCATCAAGACCTAATACATCATGCATATGATGTGTTGGTAGTTTCTCCTTCGGCGTTAGCCCCTTACCAAGATCATGTGCTAGTGCTGCAAACCGAACCTCAACTCTTGAGCTGAGATCCGAGACTCGATCTACAACATCCATGGTATGGTTAAAGGCATCTCCCTCTGGATGATACTGAGCTGGCTGGGATTGTCCAATTAAAGCATAAATTTGAGGGTACGTGATATCCAATAAATTAGCGCGCTCTAATGCTAAAAAAAATAGCGATGGTTTATTTGATTGCAAAGCCTTATCTAGCTCATTAAATAACCGTTCTTTGGGCTCGCTTATTAATTCTTCCCGGCACTCCTTCATCAACAAAATCGTTGATTCATCAATAGAAAAATTAAACTGCGCTGATTGCCTCGCCACTCGCAGTGCCCTAATAGGATCATCCTTAAAATGGTGTGAAGTGGGGACTATCTTCTGCTCAGCAATGTGCTGCTTCCCCTGAAATGGATCAATCAGTTCAAGTGTTTGTAAATCAAGAGCAATACTATTCATCGTTGTATCTCTACGATATAGATCCTCCGCAATACAGATACTTTTATCAAATGATACCTCAAACCCATTATAACCTATACCCGTTTTGCGCTCCCGCTTTGCAAATGCAATCTCACAAGATTCGCCATTGACTTCTAACAAATATATCGGAAATGATTTACCTACCTTAATTGCTTGTGGAAACAGCTCATTAAAATCTCCTTCAAGTACACCAGTAATTACATAATCTTTATCTTTAGGGACAACTCCTCTAATAGAGTCTCTGACCCATCCACCAACAATATATGCCTCACCATAAATACTATTGATTTTTCTTACAAACTCTTTTTCTAACATATATATTCTCCTAAACCCCCAGTTAATTGCTGACTGAATTAATCTTATTCACTATCGATTCTTTCATCTGTCATCGTAAACAATTGCTTCTGTCTTGCTATGCGTCCTACCAATTGTTCCTTAAAGCAGTCTGGTCCAATCACTTTAATAACAGGTCCAAAAGAAAGAAGAGTTATTAACAGTTCCATCTCGTCCACTTCATAATAATAAATTTTCATTAGACACTTTCCTGTATTTTCATCATATTCCGAGACTCGCTCGAAGTTAGATAGCTGCGTAAATATTCGTTCAAAACCGTTACGTTCATTCGTAATCTCTATTTCCACAGGTAACGGCATACGAAGCCTTTTAATGTAGCTGGCAAGATTTTCTGGTCTATTATATTCCATGACTTCCACTGAACGTATCCGAGAAAGATTTAGCTTATAGAGGCTTCTCATTCTACCTTGCCTGACCCGCACACCGCATAGTCTGAATTTGTCATCCTTACTAGAATACTCTAGCTTATAAGGAGCAAAATACGCGGAAAGACGATTGCCTTTGCCACTTTCGTATGTAACCAAAATAATTTTATTTTCTTGTATCCCTTGCATGATGACTTTGAAAATCCTTCTGTATTCTGGGTTTTCGTAATCATCACCATCATTAGCCATGTCAACATTGATAAAATGCTGACTATCATACAGCGGTTCAATATCGGCAAGTAGCCTCTCATAATCATTACACTGGCTTTCATCTGCAAACAGGGAAAATCGTTTATCTTTTACAATGGCTTTAATCCATCTCTTTTGATACTCTGTCAATAGCAGCGGTGGATCGCCTTTCAAGACGGGCGTATATCGAGCAGACTGTTCTTTCAGTATATAATATCCTTCCTTATTGGCATTTAACAATTTTGCAGGGAGAGTGACTGCCGTCTCAGCAAACCCTAACGCAGCGACAATCCCGCCAATATCCTTACCACTTAGGTCTTCCTGAAAAGCAACTTTCAGAATCTCACTTATAATATAAAAATATCGGCTATGTATTTCGCTAAAAAATTCCATTACGCCCTCCATTTTACCAATCGTACACCATATAGATTTGTAATATAGTTCCAAATGTCTCACTATCATAAGTGAGTTTTTTTCTGTTGCCCTACATTTCGTAGAAGCTTGCCATCCGCTTACTATCATCAATAAATCGTTGAATGACGGTTTTGTTTGAGCCTTTGATGGAGATAATTCTTCCAATAAAAGTTCGAAGCCAAGGCACCATTTCCATCGTGTCAAATACTTCAATTCGGTAGAGAAAAGTATGCTTTCCTACTTTTTCAACGCTACCATTTTTTCCTTCTCTTTTCACTCTTTTAAGAACATACTCTTCAGTTAACTCATCAATATGAAGCATCACTTCAACCTGCTCAAGTTGCGCTTTCTTACCAAAGGCTACTCCCCAGGAAAAAGGTAATTTCTCAGTAAGGTCTGTTAATTTTGTGTCATGCATACTACTTTCCTCTACTACAGTAAGGTTTTTCATATAATCTAAGCGATAAGAAAATAACCTACGTTGCCTAAGATTATAAGTGATCAAAAATCTACGTCCATGTTTTACATTGGTGACTATTTTTAGAGGAAGTACAGTTTCCACAGAAGGAGCCTTAGATCGCAGGCTGTAGTTTTCAAAGCGAATTGTTTTTTTGCCAGCTATTGCTTGCGCGATCGTAATCACAACCTCATCATCAAGTGTGTGTGACATGAAGATATGACGAAAAGAAAATACATCCTCTCTTTTCCCTTTATCTCGTCGAATAAAGTAACCTAGCACCCCGGCAGGAACAACATTCTCAAAAAATTGCACGGCCAATAGCAAGCTATTTACTGCATCAGGCGTAACTTGATCAAACAAAGTTTCATTCATCGAATAGTGCAAAGTTTTACCGTTTTTTTGTGTACTAAATAAACCAGCCATTGTATATTCGTTGAGTTTATTTCGGACTGTCATTACATCTAACATCTCATAATCATTAAAGCAAGATAGATACTCTTCACTTAAGATACTCGTCACATCTTTCGCTGTTAAACCTGGATTTTTTTTGAGTATGTCGGGCAGACAAAAATGTAATAGACAATCATTTTTTGTAAAAGATTTTGCCTCCCACATGGAGAACAGAGGGTTTTCAGAAAGATCAGATGTGTCAGTGCTGATAAATAGATTTTTCCCACGGGAGTTTGTTTCCCATTTGATGTAACCCGCGAGATAACTCTCAATTCTTCGTCGTTCATTGTCGTAACTTCTGCCACTTTTTCTGGTATAATCATTTCTGCATTTATAACCATACACAAAGAATTCTCTTGTGTAATCTCTTATCTTATCAAAGTTCTTTATCAATTCCGTAAATCCAGCCATGTACATCACCTTTGCTTTTTGATTGTTCTAATCATACCATCATAGCAATAAATGTCAACGACTGCTTACTGTTCGCAAACTTTTTTTAATGATGTCCGCTAATCCTTATGGTAAATTATAGCCAAGGAGATGATTTCATGTATACAATTTATGACAAGCAAAAAAATAGCCGTCCAATCAAAGTCTGGCTAAGTGATAAAGATATTTTAGAAGAAGGCTGTCTAGAACAAGCCACCAATCTATCCAATCTGCCTTTTATACATAAATGGGTTGCTCTAATGCCCGATACCCACATGGGAAAAGGTATGCCGATCGGCGGTGTAATTGCGACCGATGGTGTGATTATACCAAACGCTGTCGGCGTGGATATCGGATGCGGTATGGCCTATATGCAAACAAATATCGAAGCCGCATTCCTCAAAAATACAAAAACAGCTAACGGATCATTGCTGCAAGGCATCGTCGGCGATATCTTACGTAATATTCCCTTGGGATTCAAAAGTCATAACGAGCCGCAAACTTCACCCACCATTGATGTAGCACTCGCAAATGTGGATACATACATCTTTGCCAAAGAATTGATTCCTGAGATAAAGAAAAGCTACTATCAAATCGGCACTTTAGGCGGCGGCAATCATTTCATTGAATTACAAGAAGATGAAGAAGGTATGGTAGGGATTATGCTCCACTCTGGTAGCAGACATTTAGGACACCAAATCTGTAAGTTCTTCCATGCTGTGGCCAGAGAACAGAATCAGAAATGGTTCTCACTTGTACCTGACAATCACCAACTTGCCTTTTTACCTGTCAATAGTATCGAGGGGCAGTCCTATATTGAATGGATGAATTTAGCGCTGTCTTTTGCTAAGGAAAACCGGGATCGGATGATGCATGATATCACAGGGATCATCGACAAATGGGTCATGCGCTCTGGGAGCATACAACCAGAGTATTCCAACTATATCAATTGCCATCATAATTACGCTGCTATCGAGCACCACTATGATAAAAATGTTTGGGTTCATAGAAAGGGTGCCATTAGGGCACGTGAAGGAGATATGGGTATTATACCTGGTGCGATGGGCTCTTATAGCTATATTGTAAAAGGCAAAGGTAATGCCGAAAGCTTTACTTCTTGCTCTCATGGCGCAGGGCGGCTTATGTCAAGAACCAAAGCCAAGGCCAGTTTCTCCGTAGAAGAAGTGATCACCGATTTGAAAAACACTGGTGTTGTTCTGGGTAAAAACAGTAAAGTAGACATCGCAGAAGAATCGCGATATTCCTACAAAGATATCGATACGGTTATTGCAAACGAGCTTGATCTGATCACAACTATAAAAAAGCTTCGTACTATTGGTGTAGTCAAAGGTTGAAGCCCTTACAACTAATAAATAATGAATTACATACACCTATTATATAAAGATAAACCTCCTGTAATTTTCATCAGAAATTGTACAGGAGGTTTATCTATTAACTATGATCGTCTTCTATCTGTGTGCGCCTCAGCATTGTTAAAACATTTTTTCATAAATACCGATGAGAAGTTCCTCTGCTGCCTTATGATTAGGTTCATCTGGTAGAGCAGTATTTTCTGCCGAATATCTAAATTCGGCTTCCAATTTATCAACTGTTGCAAAAATTTCCTCATAAGTATATTTCCCACTTCTAATCGCTAACAAATACTCTCTCTCAGTGGCTCTATAGGTATTAATCCCCTTACCCTGAAGTATTTCTGAACCTGTAATCAAAAGCCTAATCAGATGCATTGCATGTTTGTTTAATTTTAATGAATCTTTCTTGTTATTGCGGTGATTCAGTTGAGAATAGTCCTTAACTACATTGCTCATCTCTGAATAAATAGATTTAAAATCCCGCAAAGGATAATGTTTCAAATTGATATCCATAAAAATCTCTGATTCATAGTCGGTTTTGTCAGACTTGTCAATGTACAGGTTGATTTCTTCATCCATAAACTGATGATATTTGCTTTTAAAATGATGTATTTGACCCTGTATGCTGTTTAGCATATGCTGTTCCTTTACGGATTGCGGATAACTGTCCCGAGCTAGCGCATTTTGTAACCGTCTCAGTTGAGCAGTGGCATAATTTCCAAAACTTTGGATCACTCTCTTTGATAGGAATAGATTGGCATGATCACGTAGGTATTTGCCTTCCTCCGTTAAGACCAACAAGTGATCTTCACGAGTGCCCAACATCTCTAAAATATTAGGGTTCCCGGCAAGAGCAAGGTTTACGGTCTTGCGGAGACCATAGATTACTGTATCTGTAATACGGTCTTCAAACTGCTGGAAACTTGATAACCCAAGCAATTCTTCTTTTCGTTCTACAGCAATCCCCCTAATATCGGTATCGCTAGTTTCCACATGGGTGCCATACGCATACGAGCCTCCTGTGGTCAGTAAAATAACCCTATCACCAAGATTTTTGTTATTTCTCAGAAAATCATATTCTGTGCTCTCTATTTTATCCCTGATTATTTGAATGTTCATAATGTTTTTAGCTAGATGTACTTGTTCCAGCCCAAGCCTCCTTTACTAAATTGCAAGACAAGTTGTATGTGACTTTTTTAGGAAGTACAAAATGACGCTTTTGATAAAGCAGACTCTTTTGATCGCCTCGTTTGGATAAACGGTATTAGGGCTCCGACCATATATCATATGTAATTCCTCCTTTAATTCACACCATAAATTAGTAAAAGCACTTAATCTTTGATTGATTCACTTAACCTTAATTGCTTTAGTGGCAATGTATGTAGGCATAAATTTATCAATTAAAAAACGTGCCTGTGGATGATAGTCTTCATAAAATCCAGCAATAAGAAATCCTGCGTGTATCTGCCCCTGGATTTGGTCTGTTAGCGTATGTCCAAAACATAACGCATCGCCTTTTTGAATTTTGGCTTCCTTATCTGCCTTATCTAAACTAGTTAAATCTGAGTAGGGCAATCTATATTTGGGTTTAAGTATCCCTTGTTCGCGATATTGGGGTTCTTTATCAAATACAAATACTACTGGATTATAAAAACTGGACAATAATATCCCTCCACAGCCCAATACACGATAAGCTTCTTTCCATACTGGCCTTATGTCAGGGACATATAAATTAGAAATTGGGTGAAAAACAATATCAAATTTTTCATCTTCAAAAATTGATAACTCTCTCATATCGCCCTCAACGGTAACTAATTCAAGCCCATCTCGTTTCGCAACCATGCGGTCTTGCTCTAATTGCTTTGGAGAATTATCTATAACTGTCACTTGAGCACCAGCTGCTGCTAATATAGGTGCTTGTTGTCCACCACCAGATGCAAGACATAGAATCTTTTTTCCGGAAACATCTCCTAACCAATCTGTGGGCATTGAACTAGGAGTAAGTTTTACTTCCCATATTCCTTGTTTTGCATTATTAATTACATCTGAGTCAACAGGTATGGACCAGGGAGATTTGCTTTCAACTTCTCTGTCCCAAGCCGCCTTATTATATTCTTGTAAATTTTTACTTATATTGTGCATAAAAAAAGCCTCCTCAACTTAAACTGTAGTCAAATAACTACCATAAAGTTAAGAAAGGCTATAAATTACAATATATTATGCTTTTTAAAAGTATAATTAAAAGTATGAAACTCCAATTGTACCCTAATCACAATTATATTACACTTAATCCTATTCTTAAACTTATAAGTAGTTTTTTGAAACCTTAATAAAGTATTACTTAGCAATACTTTGTTAATTTTCTACAATACTATTCAAAGTTTTTTTAAGAATAAGATTAATTGTTCATTTTACCTAATCACCTCTAGAGTTATAATTTAGCAAATGATAACTTATTATATAAGCGAAGTCAATAGAGAGCCTTATTAGAAATGGTGTAAAACACCAATTTATACCTCGCCCCTACTCTCAAGCTTTCTATGCGGTCTACGCCGTGGCGAACTATGCGACCTTAGAACCATATTGATATGAATAAAAACGCCGCTCGCATCACCCATAGTCTTGATCGAATGAACAAAAAAGATGCCATCAAACTTAAGGACAAAGGTGAAATTGTATGGTATGGCTGTGAAAATAAAACTGGCACCAATGTATTAGCCTTGGGACCAGTAAAAACTGACGATAGTGAAGGATTTATCCCCCTATCAAGCTTAGTCATGGAAGCCATAAAACTGGAAGAAGAGCGCCAAGAAGTCAATCGTGCAGAATTCGGTACTGCCTACCAAGAAAATGGTTTCGTATGGGCCTGAGAAGACGCCCGCCCCTACGATCCCGATTATTTTTATCACTCTTTTAAAAAACTCATTAAAAAATATAATAATGAGATTCGCAAAGATGAAGAACTAACAGACGAAGAAAAAGAAGCCAAGTTGCTGCCAGATATCCGCCTCCACGATATGCGGCACACCTATGCAACCCTGCTTCTTAGAGAGAAAATTGATATAAAAATTGTATCGAAAAAACTCCGGCACAAACGAGCATCTTTCACTAGTGATTATTATCAGCATGTGCAAAATGATATGCAAAATGAGACGGCTACGGCGATGGATAGTAAGCGTCAAACAGGTTCTTGCCAACTTTAGTTGATTAATGCATTGTTTCAAGCCATAGTAGCTTGGATTTTAGCAATGCAAAACTACTACGTCCGTACATAATGCGCTTCACTA
>Ga0224518_1000106_pt1 | contig 13297 bp, 15 predicted proteins | sample IRBST25metaG_FD_179891 | JGI IMG/M metagenome (GOLD analysis project Ga0224518, IMG submission 179891) | Peat soil microbial communities from Stordalen Mire, Sweden - IR.B.S.T-25 | ecosystem: Environmental > Terrestrial > Soil > Wetlands > Peat | place: Sweden: Norrbotten County, Stordalen Mire...
AAATAGAGGTATAGAAAATATCACATAATTTATTTAAATAGAAGACTCGCTAGTATACCACATGTGTAAATGCTATATAGACAATCGAGTAGGAGCTAAATAATTATTTTATTTAGCGTCCTCTCAGTCGAGTAGCCCATAGGAATTTCACCTGTAGGCTCTCACAGAACCGTACGTGAACCTCTCGATTCATACGGCTCCTATCATTCAACCATTTGATAGACGATATCCGAGAGTCCAATGTGGAAACATATTGGGCTCTCTTTTTGCAAGTTCTGCCAGCCATTTCTCAGCCCTTTTGCGATGACCTCTAAACTTTTTGTATTTGCACATTGCCCATTTGACCAATCGTAGGTTTAGACAGTCAATTGTATATTTTACAGCAGATGGGTTGTATTTTGTGAAATAGTTAAGCCATCCTCTAATAATCGGATTTATCCTCTCCGCTATCATTTCAATTTTGCTACCTGTAAAGCTATGAAGTCGAATTGCTTTTATTTTATCCCTAAAAGCTTTTGCTGACTTCTTGCTTACTGATGGCAGAAAATTAAACTGTAATCGCCCTAATCTATCTTTTATGAATATCCGCCGAAAAGTATATCCTAAAAAATCAAACTCCGTGGTTGGATATTCCTGCTTCCTGTCTTTATCTTGGCAATAAACAATTTTCGTTTTCACCGGATGCAATTCAAGCTTACATTCCTCTAGTCGTTGCTTTAGTCGTGCCAGTATTTCTTCCGCACCCGTTTCTGTCTTGCAGTGGATAATTGCATCATCTGCATATCTTTCAAAAGGTGCTTGTGGATTTTCCCGTACCATCCACATATCAAATGCATAGTGCATGAACAAATTTGCAAGAACAGGGCTAATCACCCCGCCTTGTGGTGTTCCACTTTTTCGTTTGACCGTATGACCTTCAGAATCTACAAAAGGCACCTTTAACCATCTCTCTATGTACAACAATATCCATGGCTCGCTTACGTGTTTTCGCACCGCCTTCATCAGTAATGCATGGTCAATGTTATCAAACAAACCTTTGATGTCAAACTCTATGACATAGTCATATTTCCAACATCTTTTTCTTGCTTGCCCTATGGCATCTATAGCCGATTTATTTGGCCGATAGCCATAAGAGTCTTCATGAAAGATGGGTTCTATTTTCGGTTCTAAGTACATCTTCACTACCATTTGGGCCACTCTATCGCCGACTGTTGGAATGCCAAGCCCTCTTTTCCCACCAGATTTCTTGGGTATTTCAACCAATTTTACTGGCGGAGGAAAATAACTTCCAGAACTCATCCTGTTCCAGATTTTATACAGGCTTCCTTTGAGATCTTCTTCAAATTCTTTTAAACCTTGACCATCAATCCCTGCGCTTCCTCTGTTTGCCTTGACTTTCTTAAATGCTGACATTACAACCTTCTTTGGAATATCGTATGGCTTGCTCTCCTTCATCAAATCCTCCTGCTATCACAGTTGTTTTCAGTCTTCGAGCTGAATGATGGCACCCCTTTGCTCCATTGCCATTACAGCAACTTCTTGACTACTACGGGCGCCTCCGCCCCTGCATTGCACCTTGCTATTTTGACCTTGCCTTTCTGCGACTTGTGTCTTTTCACTTATCATCGCCATGCAGGTTCCTATGTTTCACACCAGAGCCCAATATGCGCTCGTGCCGCCTTAATACCGTTTGTCAAGCAGTCAGCTATTCAGGTTTTCTACTGCTCTTATCCCTACCTAGTGGTGAACGGCAGGTTTTGACAAAGTTTTACGTTATCGATACTTCTTCAGCGGTTCACTTTCGTTCACCTTCGCATATCCTACATGATTGCTTTAATGCAACCTTTTCCCTAGATGCTCACTACCACAACTCTTTATTGCAGCAGCTTAGGGTTGTTTGATGAGTCTGCCTGATTCAGTCCCCACCGAGGGGTCTTCCCTCATCTCCGATGCGCCTTTCATAGCACACCACCACCGTACGTACCGTTCAGTATACGGCGGTTCAATAGAATTAATGTATTAATGAATATCTTTCACTGACTGATATGAAACCAATTTTCTTTAGGTATTCATTGGTTAGTGTCCTTGAGAGGGTTGGGCTACCGGCGATACGCCAGTAGCCTTTTCTTGTATTGGCATACTCCCACGCTTTGGTATTGGGAGTACCAAGTTTTACAAGATTATCATGCTTGGTTTTTATTTTCTTCCATTGTTTCCAGAAGCACATTCCAATCCTTCTTCGTAGCCACTCATCCAAATTTTTTGCAAGCTTCTTCATATCTGCCATATTAAAATAGTTTGCCCAGCCAGTTATGCAATGTCTGAGTTTTTCCATCCTTTGCTCCATATTCAAACTCTTGCTTCTCCCTGTTAATTCCTTAAGTTCTTGCTTAAACTTCTCAACAGGCTTTGGATGTACCCGAATCCCAATTCCACCCTTCTTGTGGTAGAACGAGAAGCCTAAAAATTTCATTTTCCACGGTCTATCTACTGCACTCTTTTCCTTATTGACTTTAAGCTTTAGCTTTTCTTCAATAAATCGAGTAATACTTGCCATAACTCGCTCGGCCGATTTCCTACTTTTGACGTATATATTACAGTCATCGGCATAGCGGCAGAATTTTAAATCCCTATGAGTGAGTTCTTTATCCAACTCGTTTAGCATGACATTACTCAAAAGTGGGGACAAATCGCCCCCTTGAGGGCAACCAATCTCTGTTTCCTCTACCATTCCATTTATCATAACTCCTGATCTTAAATACTTTCGTATTAGAGATAATACCCTGCCGTCTTTAATTGTTTCAGACAACAGGCGCATGAGTTTGTCATGGTTTACGGTATCAAAATATTTAGCAAGGTCAATGTCTACAGCCCATTTGTAGCCTGTATCTATGTATTCCTTACATTTCAATACTGCCTCCTTGACACTTTTGTTAGGTCTGAATCCGTAGCTAGTTTTCGAGAATTTTCGCTCATATATAGGGCTTAGAATTTGGGCTATGGATTGTTGGATCACCCTAATTTCCCTTCCAATAATGACTGTCTGAGTTGTTTGCTATTTTGTTTTAGGAATTGTAAAAGTTCATTTACTGTCATTCCATCAACTCCATAGCTCCCTTTATTTGCCTTGACCCTTTTATATGCTAAATTCATATTGCTTGGTTCAAGGATTTCCTCAAGCAGCTTACTGGCATATTCATTGACATCGTTTCTTCCTTTTTCTGCCGTGGATGAAATGCTCCGCACTCCTACATTACCTTCGAGTTCCACTCTTATCTCCTGTAGGCAGTCTTCTTTATGAAGTTGTCTGCTTTCAACGCATTTCTTCGTGTCTTTCAAAATTCCAAAACCTCCTATTGTTCAGTCCTTCCCATAGCGTATATATCCGCTATGGTACTATGACCTCTGCTGACTTCTGACAGTTTAGCCATGCATCACTGCATGGGTTGCCATTTCCAAATCTATGTCCATAACGTACCTGTCAGATCTCCCCAGGTAAGAGCGCTTACTTTCACTCCATCTATCTGCTACATTTACATCATCTACTTCGAATAGTTTAGGGCTTCGTTTTGTATCGCAAACTCACCCAGCGGATATATGCCTTATATGTAGCTCGTGTTCCTCAGACCAGAGTTTTGCCGCCGACTTCCTTCAGATTCCACCTCGCGGTGGACCCCCTTGTCTTAAGCTAACGGTTGGCACTATCAACCCCCGTATCGGACTTACACCGACGAGTAAGCGCCCCTGCTGGGCGCACGATAAAAAAAGCACCGCCCTACCAGACGGTGCGATCCCTATACATATTTCTTATTTATCAAGGATCAAATCTAGAATATCGTTGGCAATTCGTCTCTGATTTTCTTCATGTCGTTCGTTTTCACGACGCTGACGTTCATGCCACTCTCGTTCATCCTCATTTTCACGTCTTCTCATTTCACGTTCATGTCGTTCATTTTCAATACGTTCTCGCTCATGCCGATCTTGATCATGTTGATCATCTAATTGAACAATATGTTGTGAATCTCCATTGTATAGAGGTGTCGCTTCTATTACTGATGCACCAAAACCCAATTGCATCATACCCACCATTGAAAAGATAGCTATTTTTCGAACTACGTTTTTCATTGAAATCACCCCTTAATTTGTTATTTTAATAGTAACCTAAAAATATGACAAAAGTATGACTGAATAAAAACCGCCGTCCGATCAATTAAGGTAAGACGGTTTTTTAGATATCTTTGTCGACATCATTATATACTATTTTACTAAAATTGGCAATACTCTACGCATGTTTAACTCAATCTCTTTCCTCTGCCCTCTTAGCGTCGCACCACCTATCAGTAGTGCCGACCAAATACCCTGTTATCCTGCGTATCCGCTCAGATGGTATATCTTCAAACGTAAACTTAATGTCTATGAACTCACCCTCTAGAGTGACGGTGGCCTTCATAATTTTACATTTATATTTGGCCTGATGCCCACTAAGATATATTGATAATTCTGCTGATAACGTGTTAATTGATGTCGATAAATATTATTACGTTAGATGCCACTCCCAGGGACGTTTTTGCAAACAATGTATCAATATTAATATATTGGTCATATTAATATTGCGATACGGTGAAGTTGATCGCCCACCATAAAGCAACACGATATGATTGCAATCAAGTTAAGTTATATTCGTGAATGTGACTTAGCTGCCTGGCAGGAATGTACACCTGCTGGGCTATTCGTGTTGATATATGAATAAAAAAGCCATCCTACCAATTAAGATAAGATAGTGAAATATAAATTTCATTCTTTTTTCCGTGTAGGCTCTGATGTGCGATACATCCTTATGGTCCATAGAAGCATAAGAGCCCCTATCGCACTTGAATTTATCGAGCCTAATGTGCCGTATGCAAAAATATCCGTAATATTAAATAAAAAACCACCAATAAAAGAACCTACAATACCCGCTACTAAGTCTCCCCAGAAACCACCGAAACTATCTTTGCGTGAAAATATTCCAGATCCTCCGCCTAAGATTACTCCTACTAATAAAAGCCAAAGCATTGTTATCGCCTCCTAATAATAGCATTTCCATTAAAATAATTTTAATTTGGCACAAAATAAAAAAATACCGTCCTACCAATTAAGATAAGACGGTTACAAGAATTTTATGTAATTAATCGGCTGGCGGTGTTGGGAGTGGCATCCAATACGTTCATGCATTCAGTCTCCCTGTAACCCATGGGTAGCTTTAACGATAACTTCTTCCAGCTGTTCATTACTTGGATTACCATTGCGAATCATACTGCTTGATTTATATAGTGCGTTTTTAAGGTGTTCTACCTTCTGTCGTTCTAATGACAACTCTGATTCTAATTTCTGTTGCAAATTATTCTCTTGCCAGTTGGTCTCCTCGCCTACAAGCTGTTTCAATATATCATTTAGCCTTTTATTTTCTTCCTGCTCTGCTTTCAATTTCTCATGCAAATCAATAGCGTATTGGTTTAGTTTTGCTGATCTCTCCCTCTCAAAAATAAGTTTACTGGCAAGCTGGTCTGATATTGTTGGTATGTCCATTGTCATTCATCTTCCTTTCGTCTTTTATTTCTATCCTTCGGTCACCCCAAAGGCGCTTCGCTCCTGCAGGACTAATCAACCACCCTAATACAGTGTTAACCGCTTCGTTTTCGTCCATTCTGCCCTTATTACAGGCTGTTATAACCGAACTTCTATTTATGCCGTATATCTCTGCTACTTGTCCAGCTGATAGATATTTGTTTGAGTCTTTATGTAGGTCTTGTAATTTCATTTAATCCCTCCTCGCGCTGGTTTAACCGCCAGCTCGGTCTATAATTATCTTCTTTTTAAATCTCTAATAACAAAATAACCAGTAACTACGACCATTCCAGCCATAAAACAAGCCGTATATAAGCTACTAAACGCGTGATCTATTCCAATACTCGCTACCGTGACAATAATTAACCCTGTAATTTTATTTTTCATGTTGTTTAAAATGGATAAAGCGGATATAATATTTTATAAGGTAGAGGAAGGTTTTACCCTTCCCCTTGGAACTCTAGAGCTTGTCATCTTCGTGGGATGATGGGCTCTTTTTCTTTTTCTTTTTGCACTTGTCAATTATCTGTATCGTTAACCAGATGATTGACAGCGTGTAGAATATGTTCCTAAGTATGGTTTCCGCTTGCTCCATTTCCTCACCTCCTAACACCATCATACTACATCATTTGTTGTACGTCAATAGATGCGATGATGGTATCTTATATTTATTTTTATACATGAAAAATACCGTCCTACCAATATGGTAAGACGGCTTACATCTGTACTTACAAATTAAATAATGCCATAACTGAATTACTAGCAGTGTACAGTACTAGTATTCCTGTAAAAATTACAATCGGATATCTATACCATTCTTTTATATCGTTATCCATAAGTCACCTCTTCATATTTGGTCAACGATCCAGTATATGTATCTTAGTATCGACATGATGCAGGATAATTATTACAGTTCAACAACAAATATAAAAAATCCACCACCGATAGTAAAAATGTTATTAGTAGTGGCTTAGTCAACTGATTCTTATATCTACGAATATTTATAAAGAATTTTAATTTTCCTGATCCGCTTCTTCATTAGCAAAACCGTCTGTAGCCTTCACGTCAGGTAATCTATCTGCTTTCTGTCTTAAAACCATTGCAAATTCACCAATACCATTACTATCATTAAATCTTTCATTATAATCTACTATAAAAGCATTAGGTAAACATATTTCCCTTACAACTGTACTATTGGTAATTACTTCAATGATTACACTTCTATAGGCATCTGCACTTTGCGCTGTACGGATATAGATATAAAAATAGACGTTTTATGCGCCTTAAAATTTAATTTCTACCAATGATGCCCCGATAATTTCAACGTTCATCGAAGAATATTTAAATTAGGAGGATATCCATTTTTGTTTGCCATAAGCAAGTAAAATACTTATCCCTTCACGCTCTAGAAAAGTTAAACGAGTGTCTTTTTTTAGTTGATCTTGAACGAAATAGCCCCCAAAAGCATAGGCCCATTGGTTCATCGTCATTGAATCCTCAATAGCATTTGATGCATTGACAATTGAATTTGCACAAGCTGTCGAAATTGAGAATGCTACAATTAATAACAATGTGATAATAGTTTTCAAATTTCTCTCCCCTTTTAAGAAAAATCTATATACAGCCACTAAGAAACATCGTTTTATATAGTGTTACACTTAGATTTTAAATCCGCCATAGATAAAAAAAAATCCCTTATAGAGTAGACAATAAAAAGTCTGCACTATAGGGGATTTTTAACTATAATACAAAATATAAAAATAACAAAAGTTAAGACTGATCAATGAATCATCTGAAAATAAATATCATCCCAGGCCAATATGTAAAAGCTATCGATATAAAAGATAGCACCTGATGTATCTAAGCATGCTTTTCTAGAAGCACATGCAGACAAGTCCCACTAGTGATAGTTAACGACAATGATTTACGCTTAACGATCTTCCGCGGACAGATTATCTCCCAGCTTACCAATTGCTTTTTTTTCAATCCTCGACACATAAGAGCGAGAAATACCTAATAATTTTGCAATATCCCTTTGCGTCTTCCGATCACCGTCTGGCATACCAAACCGCATCTCCAAAACCCATTTTTCTCTGCCACTTAACCGATTGAGTTGCTTACATAACCGTTCATTCTCACATTGATTTTCCACTGTCTCTGCCACAACATCAGGAGCTGTACCAAGCACATCGATTAAAGTTATTTCATTCCCTTCTTTGTCGACACCAATAGGGTCATAGAGACTGACCTCTGCACGCGTACGTCGGGTACTTCTTAGATGCATTAAAATTTCATTCTCAATACACCGAGCGGCATAGGTTGCCAGACGAATTTTCTTGCCCATGTCAAAAGTATTAATGGCTTTGATTAATCCAATGGTGCCAATAGAAATGAGATCGTCATTGTCCTCTCCAGTATTATCAAATTTTTTCACAATATGAGCTACTAATCGTAAATTTCGCTCCACTAAAACACTTTTGGCACTCCTGTCTCCACTTTTAAATTTTTCCAAGTAGACCTGCTCTTCTTTTTCAGAAAGAGGTAAGGGAAACGTATTATTGGTCACATAAGAGACTAACAAGGCAATACCATTAACAAGAGAAGCCGCTATTGCCACAAAAAAAGACACCAAAACATTCACCCCCGCCATACCACTTGCTTTATTGTATGGTCTAAAGGCTCGCATTGTGCCTGTTAATTTTTGTATACTGCATTGCTAATCTGCATGGCATTCAGTGCATCGCCCAATGCACTACCAATACACTTACTTAATTTCACAACACCTGATAGCGGTGTATTTTGTAGATCTAAATACCCAGTGCATCCACTAGCATTCACCACACCAATAATTGAAATATGCCCTATACACGGCAATCGCGCTCCTACAGCAATACCTGCTTCTAAGCTCCCCTGCCAGATTTCTACATTTCCAATTTCATTACTTTTACCCAAGCATGCATCTACTGCAATAATAATGGGCTGATCATATTGTTGCTGAATCGCAGCGATCACCTCCACTAGATTGCCTGCATGAACAGGTTGTTCTAGACTGCCATAAATAATACACTCTGTATTTTCAGCTAAATAAGAACCAACTAGGGGCCCAAGGGCATCACCAATATATCGATCGGAACCAATACATAATATAATGACCATGTTAGTCGATAATCCCTGTTGCCGCTTTAGTAACCTGGTAATGTAATTACACATAATTTCTCGTACACAAGTGTCATTAACGTTAATAATCAATTTTTCAGGCATAATATCTTCCACAACTTCATCTCCTTTTTCAAAATAAGTATTAGAAATCTGAAAGAAAATATATTTTCTAATGTATATGTTTATTAATTGGAAAAAATTTCAGTAGATTCCAGCAAAATATAGATAACTCACTAACTATTCAACAGGCAATCACTGAGAATGGAGATTGGACCCAGGTACAGTTAAAAACCTCTTTACTAATTACTCAGCAAAGAGGTTTTCTAACTCACTATTCTATAACCACAGCTAGCATCATACATTAATATTGTCAAACTTATTGTCAAACTGAAGTTGGAGGTAATGCCATGTACATAACTATTATTCTTGTTCTTTTAGGGATTGCATTCCTATTGGGTGGTATTTTCTTCATGCGCCTTGGTCTCCAAAAATTACTGTTAAATAAATTCAAAATTTTATTAGGTCATTTAACCAATAAGCCCTGGCGTAGCGTGCTATTTGGTACATTAGCCGCAGCTATGATGCAAAGCAGTACCGCTGTATCCTTGCTGACGATTGCTTTTGTCAGTGCTGATTATTTGTCTTTTTATAAAGGTTTGGGCATTATTTTAGGAGCAAATATCGGCACCTGCTCCACTGTACAATTAATGGCCCTCTCCCTGCCTACGGATGCTTTCTTACCGCTCTTATTAGTCACATTTTTGATTACTGTTAGCATAAAAAAATTTCGTTATATTGGAATGGCGATTTCTGGCTTGCTTAGTATGTTTCTAGGAATTACGGTGTTGTCTGATGCCTTAAGTACTCTATCGGAAGCTACCACCTTCATTGATTATATTGTCGCTGCCAAGGAAAATCCGTTATACGGCATCCTCGGTGGCATAATCATGACCCTCCTCTTTCAATCAAGTAGCGCTGCTACAGGAGTAATTATGGTGCTCGCCAGTGATGGAATAATCGATTTAACAACGGCCAGCTTTGTCGTGTATGGTAATAACATTGGTTCTTGCTTGTCCTCGATTATTGTCGGGGCTACTGCTACCTTAGCTGCTAAACGAGTTGCAGTAGCTCACGTACTACTTAACATTCTAGGTGTCATACTATTTTTTCCCTTTACAAAATTACTAACAACAACGGCCACCTATCTCACAGCCGATTTTGCTGGACAGGTGGCCACTGTACATACATTTTTCAACATCATATCTTCATTAGCAATACTACCGATCATACGTCAATATGCCAATCTCATTATTTTTCTAGTCCCTGGCAACAAGAAGTGATGATATAAAAATTTAGGTGGCATTTTGCACCACCCAAACTTTACACTCGTAGCTCTTCACTTAACACTGCCTTACGATAAATCCCATCTTGTTCCATAAGTTCACTATGTGTTCCTATTTCAACAATTTGTCCATTTACTAAATAAATTACTCGATCTGACCCTATTAATGTAGATAATCGATGAGTAATAAGAAAGGTTGTGCGATTCTTACTTACCTTGCGTATGGCTTTCATTACCTGTTGCTCTGCTTCAGCGTCAAGAGCAGCTGTAGGCTCATCCAATACTAATATTGGTGGCTCAAGAATAATGGCCCGAGCAATCGCAATTCGTTGCCGTTGTCCGCCTGACAAATTATTGCCCAACTCACTAACCCTATAATCATAACCATCAGTAAGTTCCATAATGAAGTCATGAGCATCGGCTGCTTTAGCTGCCTCTTGCACCTCGGCAAGGGTAGCTGTCGGCCGTCCATACCTAATATTCTCTAAAACACTTAAATTAAATAATATAGGTTCTTGTTGGATAAAGCCAATTTGTTTGCGTAAGGCACTCATTTTCAGTGTTCGAATGTCAATATCGTCTACAAAAATCACACCATCAACTGGGTCATAAAATCGCAATAACAAATTAGCAAATGATGACTTACCAGCCCCGCTCGGCCCTACAATGGCCACTATATCGCTAGGCTCTACCACGATATTAATATCCCGTAAAGTATCAACCTCTGGCAGATACGCAAAATTCACATTCTTAAATTCAACTTTACCAGTAATCGAACCTAGTTCATCGGGCCCATCAACAACGGTATTGATCTGTTGTTGCATAGCATTAATACGCCGCCACGCAACAATACCTAGCTTCATATTAGAAATCGCATCACTAATTCTTCTGATGGGTGTTGGTATATTAATAATATAGATTAAAAAGGCGAACATACCGCCAATTGTTAAATTACCATTAATTACCTCTCTGCCACCAAACCAGATAATCGCCGTCAAACCAATGGATGCTAAAAATTCAACTAAGGCAATTAGCATGGCTTTAAAACGTTGTACCTTAATAAATTCACCAGAAGCATGACGCATATTGATATTGAATTTTTCACACTCATAATCTTCTCGCACATAGCTTTGTACTACAATCATTGATAATAATGCTTGGTGCAGAATACCTGTTACCTTAGCAAAGGTGTTTTCCACTACCATACCTAAACTAAGAATTTTTTTGTTGAAAAAGTTAATGGCCAAGATGATAAAAGGCAACGTAGCAAAAGTAACCAATGCCAACTGCCAATCAAAATAAATCATAATCAACATAATCGCCATTAAGTTGATGGATTCTACTAACAAATCTGGTACTGACAAGGATATTGCCTGCTGAATTAATGCTAAATCATTCGTAAACAAGGAAATTATTTCTCCAGTGGGGATATCAATAAAGTAAGCATAATCTAATTTTTGCAAGCGCTCAAACATGGACTCACGCATTTTAGCCACCATTTTATTGCCAGCTTTCGCTATTGTCTGCCCATGTAAGTACGAAAATACCCCTCTTAGCAAATATAATCCAATAATGCTTGCTATAATAATATGCAAATACTGAACATTACCGTGAACTAGTGCATTATCTATTAAAAACTTAATAATTAAAGGAGCCGACAGCCCAGCTGCACTGGAAACAACAAAGCATGCCAGTGCAATAAGAACGAGGGACCAATATGGTACTATAAACTTTCGCCAATATAATTTAAACATATACGCCTCCGAGATTAATAGAGGCAACGCTGTTGGTGCCTAATTTATAATCACTACTAACTATTCTTTACTTTAGTCTTACCCAGTTAACCGTATGCAATCCAGCAATATTTTTTCACTTTATTAATATCACAAAAACTAGGCTTAACACCGAATCATTTCACTGGTGAAGCCTAGCCGTGACCATAATCAAAAAAGTAGGGAGGCCTCACTTACCTCCGTTCGCTAGAATCAGTTTACAAAACCCGTCGTGCTCCGATATAACGATCTCCCCAGTAACCGCTATATAAACGAGCGATCGCTATGCCACGACTAGAAGTTGCACTAATAAATTGCCCATTTCCCAAGTAAATACCAACATGAGAAGCTCCAGATTCATAGGTAGAAAAATACACTAGATCTCCAGCTTGCAATCGGCTATAAGAAACCGCTCTGCCAACTTCATATTGCTCATCAGCACTTCTCGGTAAATAGATTCCCGCTTGCGCAAATACATAACGCGTGAAACCAGAACAATCGAATCCGTTAGGAGTCGTGCCACCAAAAACATACGGAACTCCTTGATAACTCAATGAAGTTTGCACTACTCTTCGCACACTACTTGAACCACCACGACTAGTTTCTATTTCTCTTCCCATAAGAGCACGATAAGTATCCGCACCAATTACACCATCCGTATCAAGACCTCTGTCTCTTTGAAAGTTAGCAATTGCTGTTGCTGTCGCATCGCCAAAGTCACCATCAACACTACCAGCATTATATCCTAACGCATTTAGCTGCGCTTGAATACTAGCGATATCTTGACCTTGGTCACCATGATGATATGCTGCTGCACAAGTCAATGTACCTGCACTGGCTAAAAGTAACGAGAACACCATAATACGAAAAAACTTCCTCACTCTATAACCCCTCTCATGAGCCTCCGAGGTTAGCTGACGGGTTAGGGTTGAGATACCCTACTTTCCAGTAAATAATTCATCTACCTTACAAGCTTCACCCCAAAACTTTGGTTCCCCCGGTCCGATGCATAGATTAGGCTTTTATCTGAAATGCACCTTTATATCAACTTTCGCGTTATTTTTAATAAATCCTGCAAAATATTAAAAAAAACTTAATATTTATTTCAAATTCTCTTGCTCTTTTTTCAGTTCCACTCGTAACAAATATAACGGTCTCTGTTTCACCTCTTCAAAAATACGCCCCACATATTCACCAATAATGCCTAAACCAAGTAATTGCAGTCCACCTAATAGTAAAATACTAGCAGTAATGGTTGCCCAGCCTGGTACAGCCTCTAGTGTAAATAATTTAATATACACAACTTGTGCCGTCACACCAAAGCTAATTACCGCAAATAATAAACCGATATAGAACGCAAAACGCAAGGGCAATTGAGAATAAGCAGTAATGCCATCAAGGGCAAAATGAATCATTT
>Ga0224518_1000109_pt1 | contig 12920 bp, 18 predicted proteins | sample IRBST25metaG_FD_179891 | JGI IMG/M metagenome (GOLD analysis project Ga0224518, IMG submission 179891) | Peat soil microbial communities from Stordalen Mire, Sweden - IR.B.S.T-25 | ecosystem: Environmental > Terrestrial > Soil > Wetlands > Peat | place: Sweden: Norrbotten County, Stordalen Mire...
GATATAAATAGTGGCTCTTTGGAGTACCATAGTGGCTCTATTTCATGCACAGGGTGGCTCAAAAAAATCGCACGAGTGGTTCTATTTGAGAATATTATTCAAGAATGGACAATTTTGGTCTAACTAATATTGAAAGCGTATGAAGAATTAGAAGTTTTTCTTGATAAATTTTAATACAAATATTTTGGAGGGATGAGTAAAATGAAGAGTTTAATATTATATTGGAGTGGAAGTGGAAACACATTAAAGGTAGCTGAAACAATTCAAAATGGATTGATAGCAAATGATGTAGAAGTAGATATCATGGAGATTAGTGAAAATTTGAATATTGAAATTTATGATTACGATTTAGTTTTTTTCGGATCCCCATCATATCAATGGATTCCACCTGAACCAGTACAAAAATTTATTAAAAATACAATGAATAGATATAGAGAGGGAAAGAGACCGATAGGCGCACCTAAGAAAAGTGGAAAATTCGGCGTAATCTTCTGTACCTTTGCAGGAATTCATACAGGGTATAAGGAGGGGTATACTGCAGGAAAGTATATGGCTCAATTTCTAGAACACATGGGCTTTTTCGTTTTAGATGAATGGTACACAGTAGGTAGATTTAATGGATGGGAAGAAGGTAATAAATTTGGGAACTTAGGAGATATAACAGATAGGCCTAATCAAAATGATCTAGATATAATTTACAAAAATACATTGGAGTTATTACAAGGATTTAAAGAGGTTTGAAGAATTAAAACTAATAATTTAATATTCAGCTTAGATGGAGGATAAAGAATGGAAAAGTATAAATTCTGTTGTACAGACTGTGGTACTTTTAATTGTTTGAATCAAAATTCAATTTTTCCTAAAGCATGTTTAACAACAAATCTTAGTGATAGCGAACTGAGAGGAGTGCTTGAATTATATAAAAATGATGAAGAAATCTCAAAGATAGCTCATGCGTCAGCCGAAGTAGAAGCAGAAAACTATTGTAGATTAACTCGTGTAGAAGAAATAATTGAATTTGCAAAAAAAATCAGAGCAAAGAAAATTGGAATTGCAACTTGCATGGGTCTTATAAACGAAAGCAAGATATTTGCTGCGATACTAAAAGCTAAAGGTATAGATTATTATAGTGTTGTATGTAAAGTTGGTTCAGTAGATAAAACCAAAATTGGACTATCTGAAGAATCGAAAATTCATAAAGGCTGTCATGAATCATTGTGTAATCCAATCATGCAGGCGAGACTGTTAAATGCAGAAAATACAGATTTGAATGTAATTGTAGGACTTTGTGTAGGCCACGATTCATTGTTTATAAAATATTCTGATGCTATAGTTACTACACTTATTACTAAGGATAGAGTCTTAGGTAATAATCCAGCAGCAGCATTATATACTAGCAATTCATATTACCAAAGACTAATGCAAAGAGAAGATAATTAATAGTAGTCCATCGTTGATAGGGTGCATGCCGGTTTTTTCTCTTCCGACTGACGATTTTGTCAATTATTGTTACTATAATAATGCAATAAACATATACAGGTATTTAACGTTTAGGAGATGATAATGTGGTTGAAAAATCGAAAAAAAAGCAAGCTTATCGACATACCCCTGCATTTATGTTGCTTTTTTTAGCTAGGGAAGATTTATATGGCGCTGCTCTATTAAACACCCTGCAGAGAGAGTTACCTTGCTACCAGACGGATAGTGCTGTAATTTATCGTTCACTTCAGGAACTAGAAGAAGATGGTTCAGTATCGTCTTATTGGGAAACAGATACTTCGGGACCTGCAAAAAAATGGTATAAAATAACCGATAAGGGACAGAAACGACTGAGCGAATTTAAAGATGACATAGAGATGCGTAAGAAAAATCTAGAGTATTTTCTTGAGTCGTATAAGAAGTTATATGAATAGGTTTATGTACGGAAAGAAGGATAACTAATCAATAATTATTGAATGTAAATTTAGGGCATAAATGGTATGACAGATATAAATGCGGAAAGATTAGGAGATGGATACATGGTAACTAAAAATGTTTATATACTTGTATTCAATGGTATGGCTGACTGGGAACCAGCGATTGCTCTTTGTGAAATAAGACGACGAGGACAACTGTCCGTTGTCAGTGTTGGTTTTTCAAAAGAGTCAATTATTACTATGGGTGGCTTAAAGGTAACGCCTGATATATCATTATCTGAAATTAGCCATGAAAAAGCACTGCTATTTATTTTACCAGGCGGTGAAATGTGGCAAAAGAAAAATCCTGATTTTAGAAAATACTTCAATGATATCGATTCTCTTGAAGAATTGCTAGTGAATTTTCATAGAGAAGGTGTGCCAATAGCAGCAATTTGCGGAGCTACAATCACGATGGCTCGTGCTGGCTTATTGAGAGGAATTAAACATACAAGCAATGGACCAGGCTTTCTCGATCAATTTGCTCCTGATTATGGCGAAAAATCTGATTATGTTATCGATTTTGCAGTTCGAGATGGTAATATAATAACGGCTAGCGGTGGAGGATCGGTTGAATTTGCTTGTCGAATTATCGAGCTTCTGAAAATTTATCCTGAATCTCAAATAGAAGAGTGGTATCAAATGTTTAAATTTGGGAAAGGTTCTTTTAGAAAAATTAAAAAAATAAGTCAGTAATATCAATAAGCTATGAATACTACTATCTTCGAACATATAGTTAATGATACTACCCCCATTTAAGAGTACAAATATACCCTCAAAAATTAGAGACACAGCCTATCCCTTAATGGAGTAGTGCTGTGCCTTTTTTGCTATCCTATGTAATTATGGCCTATAAACCTTAAGGCTTGCTATCTAAGAATATGCCGATACCCAGCCGCCTGAGCATCTTTTTCAGTAAAAAACCAACCAGAAATGTGAGTGGTCCTGTTATAGTACGGATCACCGGGCAAATGATAAATTTTTACCCCTTGCTTGTCAGTGTGCCCTTTGATTCCTTCGCCATTGGGCCCTGGGCCAGAGATTTTGGTTGGTGAAGAATCCGTCGTAGCAGTAGGGATATTCTGAGTCGCAGGTGGGCTTACAGTAGGAGTTACGGCTGGTGGTGGTGTATTTTGTACAGGTGTATTAACTATATTTTGTTTCTGTGGCAATTGTTGAGCGACATTATTACTGCTATTATCACAACCAACCAATGTAATTGCGAATATTAGCAAAAAGATTGTGGCTATCTTCTTCAGATGCATATAATTGCTCCTATTTATATAGTAAAATTGTTGCTAGATTGAAAGTGAAAGCCATTTTGTGCAATAGAACCTGGACATTATAGTTCACATTTTGTTATTTTTATCATAGGTCACAGATTCATATAATGTTGCAATATCTTCTGGAGAGCCTAAATCGCATACTGGTATTTTCTGAATGAGCTTTCCTTGGCTTATATTAGTAAGGGTTTCTTTGGCATAATCTAATTGTGCTTCATTGAGCTCATCGATGATTTTGTATAATTCTTGCTTTGTAGTCATATACACTCCTGTCTGCCGTTTAGCGGCTTATATTTTTTTATGACACCCAACGTAATCTTATGAGGCATCTAATGTATTACTTTATATACGCAAATAGGATAATCCTTCTAAATTGTTTATAGTTAACCTGAATTATTTACGGTGATTCAAAAACGCTACATCTGTGTATAACTTCCCTCAGCAACAACTAAAAAACAGAAATCCACTTCATTTCTACTTAAAAATGGGTAGACGAAGCCTATCATTTCTAAAATCTGCTTTTATAATTGTCAAAGAACAGGGGAATCTCTATTCCAATAGCGGTGTCAATCACCCAATATTTGTAAACATCTCATAAAACTCGCGAATATATGGGAAACTGCTACAAAGCTTAAAAGTAATACTTCGTGCGGATGTTACTAGCTTTCCTGCAATCTTCAAGAGTTTCAGCCAAATAGTATCTGCACGGAACTTTTCGAATGCAGTCGAAAGACGGTATTATAGTTTATGATGAGCTACTGAATCAGTTTAAAGATAGCGAAGAAGTAGCTATAAAGGAACAGATGGTAAAGGCGTTGCGTAGCAAAGAATACTGTTTGGAGCAACTAGGTTGGAAGAAGGTACTATAGTTTATTGACGAGCTAGTAAAAGATATGTTTAATCATAAAGTAATAACCCCATCCTTTATGAAGTAAGGCATGTCCCAGTTCATGAGCACAGGTTTGACGTTGTAAATGAGATGGCATAGGCAGTAAAATAATCTCTATATTTAAATAATCTGCAATAATGTAAGGATTTCTGGTATAATACTTTTTCACTAAATTTCTCACGAGGTGTTTAATATCCATATTATCCTCCGACATAAAGAGTTTTCGTTCGATAAAACATTACAAAAGAACTACGGCAATTATAGTATGTCGTAGTCCTTTTCTAATATTTTATTCTGTTTTATGCTCATGGGTTGCTCCAATAGTACTCTTGTTCATTTTAGTCGCAAATAAAAGTAAGAAGGTGAGCGAAAAACAAACGGAATAAGAAAGATCGTCTTCAATTAGTACTGGTACAAAATGATGTAATTATTGCAAATAAAAATACTTGTAAAGTGGACAATCACATCCAGCATAAATTGTATCAGATAGGAGGCGAGAGTTTTGGGGAGTATCAGAAAAACCGACAGATCTAAAATATCGTCTGAACAATTAAAAGAAGTGAAAGTCCATTGGACTATGTCAAATCAACCAAGTCAAAAGGCACTTGAGAACTTCAATCGAGTATTAGCAAATGCTCAACTCAGGATTTATCGTGAATCTATAGAAACCAAATAGCCGGGGCTCCGGCTGAAATAAAAATGGACAGGCAGTGAGGTGGGAACGTAAAAAGTGGTCTTCTTATCAGTTAAGTATAGAGGTCAACAGCGCAATGCGTAATATGGAAAAATATTGAATTTTACAAGGAAGAGGGATGGTGAAAAAATGGATGTAATGAAGTTGGTTTTCACGCGGTGCTATTCCGCAAGATAAAATTTGGTCTGTAGTCGGAGCGGTTGGTAGTGCAAAACTTTGGATGCAAGTATTGGCTCGTATACCAGGGAATGTATTTCATTGTCAATACCTAGATGCGATTGATGAGCATCCCAAACCAATCATAGAAGATGCAGAGGAAATAGCAGAATCAATATTAGTTTTAGCCCAAAATGTGCAAAAAGTAATCAGACATCGTGAAAAAGGATATACCTTTAGCCCAGAAGATGAACAAACATTATTGCTTTTTGAGAATAATGTAGCAGTATTGATGGCAAGCAAAACAACAACTCTTCTCTGGAAAAAGTAGTTGTAGTAGTAAACGCCGTAGAGAATGAAGATCTTGCAAAGGTAATGACTGTTTATCAGAATAACATTCACCCAATCACTGTTGGCATTGAAGCTGACAATCTGACTGATCTAGTTGAGATTTATTCAGCCAGATGGATAGAGACAGCCATTGAAGAAGCGGTTAAGAATAGCGTACGTAAGCTGGGTTATATCATTGCCATACTGGAACGCTGGAAGGCCAATGGTATTGATGAACCGTGGTTAAAGAAAAAGGACGATAAGAATAAGCAAAGTGATAGGCAACCTCCTTCGGGGCAAGTTGCTTGGGAAGAAGTATATGACAGGTTGATTCTTAAAAAAGAAAAAAATATTAAGTGGTCTAATTTACCGAGGATAAACAAGTTGCCACATTTACGCAAGTAGGAGCATTCTAGTGAAAAACATTTCCTGGAAATAAATTACATTTAATAGAGGTGATACGGTGAATAAGGTCATATTAGTCGGGCGTTTAACGCGAGATCGAGAAGTGCGCTATACGCAAACTGGTAAGGCAGTAGCAGCATTCAGTGTAGCCGTTGATACTGGTTATGGTGAAAATAAGCGTGCGGATTTTATTCCTGTCGTGGTTTGGGATAAGCTAGCCGAAGTTTGCGGTAATAATCTTACAAAGGGACGCCGTGTTCTGGTTAAGGGACGTTTACAGATTAGAAATTATGAAACGGATGGACAGAACAGACGCGCAGCTGAGGTCGTGGCTCAGAATATTGAATTTCTAGATTATAAAAATAATGAACAGGCATCAACCGTAGAAAAGGCAAAGCCAACAGATAGCGGTTATGATGTCAGCTCCTTTGGCACTGAAGTATTTCCAGAAGAAATCCCTTTTTAAAAACGCCCCGGCAGCGGAACACTAAGAAAGCAGAAAAACTCATGCAGCGGGGGCGGGGTAAGTGAAATAAAAAATAGTTAGTGGGCGGGTGAGAGTCATGCCAAATTTGCTTGAGCCAGTAGAACTTAAAGATATGCGCCGTGATCTGAAACACTAGAAAGGTATTGCTGATCATATGGCAAGTAGCTATCCTGATCATGATTATGCCATTGTTGAAGATATGTTTGCATGCCAGTTGCAGATAAGTTTGATAAGGATATTATTTATCAAACGAGAGACATGAGGACGGATGAATAAATGCAATTAATGATACAAGCTGGTGTCATAGCGTAGGGGATAAAAAAAGAGCCCTCCAACGGAAAGCTAATACGAACTTTTCGAGGATAATATTACCTTTGATGAAATTCAGGGGCGGGTTCTTCAGATGGTGGAGGCAGGGGTTCATGTGACTGTTTACATGGGTCGCTTTTTTATTGTGAAATATTATGAAAATTGGGAGATACTAAATCCAGAACTAGATAAGGAGGCACTATATGAATAAAGAACATATCGATGAATGGGCAGAGATTAATAAATTCGTCCAAAAACTATCCGACGAAGATCGGCAAAGATTATACGAAGAATTGAAACGTTCTGGTTCAGTTGAGAACCCCATTAAATATACCGAAACACATCTTAAAGGCGGTATAGACGACGAAAATGAGGATGCATTACGTCTATTTGCAAAGAATATGAATGGTCGATGGAAGTAAATAAATATAACTTTAAGCTGTCCAATAAGGGTGGTTTTCTTACACCCAATATATCAGGATAATATTACCTTTTTAAAGTGCATAGAAAATAGATGCGAAACCGCTTACAAATTGTAGGCGGTTTTATTACTAGCTTTAAAGGATAAAATTACCTTTTGTTGGAATATATAAACGAGGATTTCTTTGTAATTTGAAAGGAGACTACTTATGAATGAAAATAATTATACTGAAATAATCAAAGAACAAACGAAACGAGCTCTTTGGAATATCAATAATGTTATAGAGTGTGTACCTGAAGAATATTGGAATACACCTTATTGTGCAATGCCTTTGTGGAAACATATTTATCATACACTACATTCATTGGATATGTGGTATATAAATCCAATGAAATATTCTGAACCATCATTTCATATTAAAGATTTAAACAATCTGGATGTTAATGCAGAAAAAGAATTATCAAGATATGAGTTAAAAGTTTACTTTTATTCAATTGAAAAGAAAATAAATCAGTATATTGACAGCTTAACAGATGATATTCTTCTTAATAAACCTGAAAACTGTGAGTGGACAAGGTTCACATTAATTCTTGCACAACATAGACATTTACACGGCCATATGGGAATGCTTATGGGATTTATTATTGCTGAAACAGGGTTATGGCCCAGAGTTATTGGCTTAGAAAATGATATTCCATCCGGTGAGTATAGTTTATATTTTTAAATATTATATGCTCAGTTGAATATTTCGCTACGGCAGAGCCGCCAATACGTTCTATATTAAACCACGTCAACGCTCAAAATGAACCACCCTGTTGCTGGGTGAACCACTAGTCAAACCAAAGACGTTCAAATCGGTGTTGTTTTTAGTGCTGTTTTTATTATCCCTGAATATTTAAGGAGGCGTTCTTATATGGAAAAATATTATTTTCATGAAATGAAAGAGGAATATCTTGATAGAGTTCTACAGATTTATACTCACTATGTCCTAAATACCACCGCGACGTTTCATTCGCGACCGTTGACGCGAGAAGAAATGAGAGAAATAGTATTCTTTGATAGTGAGAAATATAAGACATTTGTAATATGCGAAGAAGGTGAGGTTTGCGGTTATGTTCTTATAACTCAACATAAAAAAAGAGAAGCGTATGACGGTACTGCCGAAGTTACAGTTTATTTGAAACCGTTTTTTATCGGTAAGGGTATTGGCAGTATGGCGATAAGACATGTCGAAGATTACGCCAAAAAGCAGAAACTGCATGTTCTGGTAGGCACGATATGCGGGGAGAATGAAGAAAGTATAAGGCTTTTTGACAAAAATGGCTATGTGAAATGTGCCCACTACAAAGAGGTAGGGCAAAAATTTGGTCAAGTGCTTGATGTTGTTGCCTATCAAAAAATAATTATCTAGAAAATATTTTTGATTAACTTTGGTTTACGAACTTGTTATATTGAAATGTTAATTGCTTTTAACATTTCAATATAATAATCCGAATACCCTATTAATCATTGCCCTTAGCTACTCTAGAAATCTTGTTTCGCGGGGCAATCGGCATTAACTTATTCAAGTGGTCCTCATCGCGTGAAGCTGGCTCATTTTTAGCGTGATGATGGTTTAATTTAAGCGTACCGATGGTTCTCTATGAGCATATTATTCAGCTCAGTTAAATTAATTCGCAATGTGGCTATTTTTGCCCATCCCGCCAAAAAGGTAAATGCTGGAGATGCGGCGTATAAATTAGCCAGCAGGTTGAATTTAACTGCCGAAGAGTCAGGACAATTAGGTCGCTGCATTTTCATTGACGGACGCAAACAACCAGCTGTTGCCCATGAATCAACAACTAGAACAGTTGGCATTAGGGTATAAAAATGCGATGCAGGCTGGCGAGGAGGAAGCTTTTACAGCTGAGGTATTAGGATCAAAAGGCGCGGCACTAGTGGCAGTACTCAGGGATTATACCGTGAATGCCGAGGTGGCAAGTCGGGTTAAAACCATAGGACTCTTATTAGTGTTTTTAGCTCGGTGATTACAACCATTAAAGAAAATAAGGATACTATTTAGGGATTGTATCGGCGTATGATTTTGATGATCGAAAAATTAAGTTAGGCGCACGATTAACGTTTTAAAGTGACCAAGTCACTACTAACAGTATTTTGCTGTCGGTAGTGGCTATTTTTTTATTTGTCATATAGCAGGTACGCATGTGCTTTGCTATTAAGTTCATACCGTTAAATAAGAACGACTTACTTTATCTCCATAAGAGGATTCACAAAATTCAACAATAAAGCATAGAATTATAAAGTAGTTTAATTATGTAAAACTAATATCAAGGAGGATGTAAATGAGAAAGTTTTCAATATCTTTATTAATAGGTTTTTCTCTTATCACACTAACGGGGAGTGTTTTTGCTCAGTCAACTAATCCTCTCCCTTGGAAAGAAGCAGCTGCGCAAAGAAATGGTGACTATAATAAATTTGTAGCATCAATAGATTATAGTAACGTGGTTAAACCTAATAATAACCCGACCCCGCTTCTCCCTTGGGAAGAAACAGCAGCGCAAAAAAATGGTTACTATAATAAATTTGTAGCATCAATAGATTATAGTAACGTGGTTAAACCTAACAATAACCCGAACCCGCTTCTCCTTTGGGAAGAAACAGCAGCGCAAAGAAATGGTGATTACAGTAAAGTGATTCGAAAATAAGTGTAAAATAGTTTTTTTATAGGAGATGCTGAAAAGATCGAGAGCACATCATTCGTACTCTCGATCTTTGTCTGGCTAGTATGACCATGTAGCTTTTATACGCACGTAAACCCCCATATTTGCCATACCTAGTTATTATATATATTCAGCAAAAACATTGACGAAACATCTTGAATTCTATTATCAAAATTCATCTTATCTACTTTGTTGATGAGCTTTTATAATAACTTTAAATCAATTGTAATTTCAGGTTGACTACTCCTGGCATAGGTAGTATCAATTCACTGGAAAATAAATTAATTAACCACCGGCTGTAAGCAAAACACTAACAGGAAGGATCATATGCCACCCCCAGAAGATTGCTATGCTGCTTTTAGCAAACGTTTGGGGTATTTTAAATTAGCACAGGAAGGGGTAGAGACAACATTTTAACAATTTACTACGCTAAGCCTTAGCAGACATGAAAAAATACTATTTAGAGCAACATTAGCGGACAAAAATGGTTCAAAATTGGCTGTTTAATGACCGCTAATGTTTATTAGTGGTCATGTGCTTAGAGTATAAAAAGTGAGCTATTTACCATCTTTCCTACTCCCCGCATTAAACAAACAAAACAGGAAACACTAACTATATCTGACATACAGGAGGATTTGTAATGAGTAATCAAATAATTTTATGGTCTATGATAATCCTACCATTTTTGACTCTATTTTTTATGAAGAAAGACGATCTAAAGCGTTATTTACCTGTTAGTTTACTCTCTGGATTCGCGAGTTCAATAATAGGCGACATAGGAGTTACTTTAGGCTTTTGGATTCATCAAGAAACAGCTTATCCTCTTTATGATATAATGCCTTTTGATATTGGGTTAAATATTGTTTTGACAATGTGGATATTCAAATTTACTTACAGGAAATTTGGGATATATTTGGTTACTAATATAATACTAGACATAGTATTTGCTTTCTTTCTTTTTCAAAATTATTTCCCTAATAAAGGCATGATGCATTTATTAGGCATTTCTCCTTTTCAAACATTTTTAATTGCTGTAATGCTCGCAATAGTGTTATATAAATATCAAATATGGCAAGAGGGCATCTTTGTCCACTCTGAAAGAAAAGATTTTTCACCTAGCTTGCAACCGGCAGCAAGCAAACCACTACCCCAAAAACAGGAAAATAAACAAGATAATGAGTAGGCCGCGCCGACCATTACCACAACTGGCACCGCTGCCGATCATCACCCACTATTGACGGCTCAACTTTGAACGTTCCTGACTTTTAAGAAGTCAGTTTGACTTCGACTGACGGCAGCCAGCCCCTCCCTGCATGGATACCGTAACCATCCTGGTAGGCATGGATACCAGTGGAATCAAAAAAGACCAGGGAGAAAAATCTCTGGTCTTTTTTTGACATAACTGCTTTTTATCGGACATTCATATCCTTAGCGTATATTTTTGTTAAAATGTTGGCGGGACCCCAGGAAGGATTTTGCAAAATAAGGACGAAATAATTAAAAAAGGTAAAATTATCATTTTTATGCAACAAGACATCGTGATGTTTCCACTAGTCTTATTTACAGAGAAAATAGAATATATTAAAAAAGGGGAATTGTAAAATGCCAACGTCAAAAGAATTGATTTTCACTGCGCTAGCAGATGCTGTGGTCGAAATGGATGAAGTAAAGGTGTTAGCTGCTGCTGAGCAGGTAGTAGCGCAAGGCATTAATATTAATGAAGGGATTAATAAAGGCTTATCAGAGGGCATGCGACGTGTAGGGGAATTGTACGAGCAAGAAGAATATTTCATCCCCGAACTTTTGCTATGCTCCGATGTAATGTATGTTGGGATTGAAGAATTAAAAAAACATATGCCTGTAGATAGTAGCGAAAAAAAGGGGAAAGTCATTATTGGCGTAATTGAGGGCGATACTCATGATATTGGTAAAAACATTGTAAAAATCATGTTGGAAACTTCAGGCTACGAAATTATTGATTTAGGGCGGGATGTACCTCCGCAGCGCTTCGTTGATGTGGCAATTCAGGAAGAGGCTAGTATGATTGCACTGGCAACATTAATGACTACTACAATGGGTGGTATGGACGCTGTGGTTAAACTCCTTACACTCGCCAATAAACGCAACGAGTTTAAGGTCATGATTGGTGGCGGTCCAGTTTCTAAGGCCTATGCAGATAAAATAGGTGCTGATGGTTATGCATCGAATGCCATTGAAGCGGTGCGGTTAGCGGGACAATTAATAGAAGGATTAAGTGCATGATCTCAGCAAAAGAACGCTTACTTAAGGTACTTAGCAAAGAAAAAGTAGATAGACCGCCTGTAATTTGTACTGGTGGAATGATGAATGCCGCAATCATAGATATCATGAACCTTTCAGGCTATACACTGCCAGCAGCGCATACGGATGCCAAACTTATGGCTAGGCTAGCAGAGGCGATACAAGGGCAGACAGGCTTTGAGAACCTGGGTATTCCTTTCTGCATGACAGTGGAAGCTGAGCTATTAGGTAGCACTGTTACCTATGGCTCATTGAGCTGCGAACCAAAAGTAGTAAAGGAGCTATATTCATCAGTATCGGAAGTACAGTTTACTAATAATGCACTCACTGCAAGCTCGGCAAGCCGTATCAGCACGGTGGCAGAAGCAGCTAGACTGCTGTCTAGCAGGCATCCCGAACTGCCGATCATCGGAAATTTAACAGGGCCAATCAGTTTAGCGGCCTCGCTGGTAGATCCCGTGATGTTTTTAAAAGAACTTAGAAAAGATAGAGCAGGTGCACACCGCGTACTGGATTATGTAAGCGATAAACTGATCGAGTTTGCCTCGGTCTTGATAAAAAATGGTGTAACACTGATTTCAATTGGTGATCCAACGGCAACGGGAGAAATTTTGGGGCCGAAGTGTTTTGCCGAATTTGCCATTCCGTACCTAAATAAAATAATTGACGGGATTCACTTGCAAGGAGTACCAGTCATCCTTCATATCTGTGGCAATTTAGGTTCGGTTTGGAATTTAATACCGACCATTCATTCCGATGCGATCAGTACGGATGCGCTAGTAAATCTCAAGCAGCTGAAAGATGATTTTCCACAACTTACTACCATGGGGAATGTGAGTACCTACTTACTAGAATCTGGTCCAGCAGAAAAAATAACCGCTACGGTGGAGCGGTTACTAGCTGAAGGCATCGATATTATTTCACCAGCCTGTGGTTTAAGTACCTCTACGATGCTTCCCCACATTCAATTGATGACAAGTATAGTTAGGGA
>Ga0224518_1000110_pt1 | contig 12909 bp, 11 predicted proteins | sample IRBST25metaG_FD_179891 | JGI IMG/M metagenome (GOLD analysis project Ga0224518, IMG submission 179891) | Peat soil microbial communities from Stordalen Mire, Sweden - IR.B.S.T-25 | ecosystem: Environmental > Terrestrial > Soil > Wetlands > Peat | place: Sweden: Norrbotten County, Stordalen Mire...
CTAGTGGAATATTCCCTGCGTAGCAATACCAAGTGTGCTTCATAATCCCCCCTGCGGATGAAATTATCCAGCAATAATTGGCCGGGCGTATTTACATGAAGGTCTGTTAATTGCTTCAGATGTGCAAACTTGTTAATTACTTCTGGAGAACCTACTATCCAGCCAACACGCATTCCCAAAAATAACACCTTGGAAAACGTACTCAAGTATATTACGTACCCATGACGATCCAATGCCTTTAATGGCGGTATAGAGAGATTATCATACCGAAGTTCGCCATACGGATCATCTTCAATAATTGGAACCCGGTATTGATAAGCCAAATCCAATACTTGGTTACGCCTCTCTAAGCTCATTGTGACACCAGACGGATTTTGAAAAGTAGGTAATAAATAGATAAACTTTGGCTTATGCCGTATCAATAAAACTTCCAATATATCTCTACGAATTCCATCTTTATCAATTGGTACACCTATGAGTCGGGCTCCTGCCGACCGAAATATTTGAATAGCTCCGAAAAATGTTGGTTCTTCCACGATGACCGTATCGCCTGGACAAATAAATATTCTTGCCGCAAAATCAAGACCTTGTTGTGACCCGGAAAGTATTCCTATTTCTTTAGGAGATACTACTATTTGTCTTTTTCTAAGCAATTGACTAATACTTTCCCTGAGAGAGTAATTCCCTTCCACGGGACTGTGTTGAAACAGATCTCCACTTGCCGTCTTAAACAAGTCCATCTGAATTTCTTCCATTACTTTTACCGGAAACAAACTGGGGTCTGGGAACCCACTAGCAAAGGAAATTACGTCTTCACAGTTAGCTATATCCATTATATCGCTGATAACGTGCTCAGCATTCGAAGTAATATTTTCATTGAAAAATTGATACCACGGGATTGGATTTACTTGGCGGTCATTGTATGAGTAACTTTTAAACACTTGGGGAAGAACGACTGTTCCTTTACCCACGTGGGACCCAACCAACCCGTCCGCTTTAAGCTCTTGATATGCTTTAATAACGGTACTGCGATTCACATCTAACGTTTTTGCAAGATTCCGTTCAGGTGGCAAAGTAAAGTCTTCTGGCAAGACTTCGGAAAAAATCATATCGCGTATTTGATTTTTTATTTGCATGTAAATAGGGGTATCAGCATTACGATTTAAAACGATGCGCATCGAATCACTCTTTCTTTTAATAGTTTTCGAATGTTAATTTCAGATTTGGTGCCCTCCAATTTCATTCTAACAGGTTTTCTTCGGAATAAAACTACCAATTAAACTATTTTGTAGCCATCCAATCAACGACTGTAAAAAACACCCTTTTCAATGTACTTCACTATTAATTTTTGCTTCATCTACTATTACCTGTCATTAGCTGAGATAAAAGTCTATTTCCGTGTAAAGTTGCCGTCACAAAATTTATTGTCTAAGCGTTATGATAATCACATTATTCTAATAATAAATGTCAAGAAATTTCACAGTTTCAACCTATTACCTTCTTATCAAATCACAACAGACCTGCAATCTTATAAGTTGCAAGTCTGCTATAAGAAACAAAAAATTTACTTTTATGGGCACGGAATCATTCCTATCTTATGGAAAATTTACAAGCTTCAAAAAGCCAGCAAAACCAAGCTCGGTAAGGTCTTATAGTTGCTTCCATTACATGTCATTTTTACTTTCATTACATGCCATTTGAAAAATTGAACCCTCATAACCGCTGAGTCCATAAGCCATCTGGCTTAGCGGTTCTTCTGATCTACTTTCGTAACAGGCCACTGAAGGACACAATTCTTAATCCAAGTAAGTTCTGAGTCCATAAATAACCTAGCTTTGCGCCTCATAAACTTTCTTCCATAACATGCCATGCTTAATGCTGTTGGAATATGCAAAACGAATTAAAGGACTTTCTCTTGATTTGATGAATACTAATGGACAATATTACTAATATCCACCTGTATATTCATGGTAATTTGCAGGGCCACCACAAGTTTAATATTGGGAGATGATATACCTATGAAAAATTTTTTTTTATCTAATGTGCAAACTGAGCTAGATAAATATAAAACGAGTAACGAGGTATTTACGGAAGAAGATATTTCTAATCTTCCTACACCAGTACAGCAATATTTTAGATATTGTGGCTACATAGGCAAGAAAAAGATGCCAAAAGCTAGATTTGTATGGAATGATGTTAACTTTAAATTGGGTCTTGACAAACCGTGGACTAAAATGGAAGTCCAGCAGTATAATTTTGCCTCTGAGCCAGGGAGAATCACTTATATGTGTATAAAAATGTTTGGCATAATTCCCATGGAGGTCAGAGAAGAGTATCTGAATGGGCAAGGTACAATGCTTGGCAAATTACTGAAAATAGTAACCATATTTGATAATAAGGGACCGGAAACGAATGCATCTCAAGCTATCAATTACTTAGCTGAATCTTTGCTTGTACCTACCTGTGCTCTACAACCAAACATCATATGGCAGACTATAGACCAAAATCATGCCAAAGCAATTCATGAATACAAGGGCGTTAAAGTAGAAGGTATATTCACCTTTAATGAGAAGGGTGAGTGCACAAGGTTTGAGACAGATGGTCGATATATGGATACTGGTGGCGGCACATTAGAAAAAACAAAATGGACGGCTGAAGTAAATAATTATGTTGAAAAAAATGGTATAACAATACCATCGAATTTAAAAGCAATTTGGAACCTACCTACTGGAGATTTCGAGTATTTTAATGGTACTTTAACGAATATCGTGTATAATAATACAAAAATCAATTAACTTAGAAAATAATCAATGATTTTCTCTTAGCCTGTTGATAAAGCTAAAAAATTACATATAACCCAATACGATCAAACTCCTGCTAGTCCAAATAATAAACTAACAGGAGTTACACCATTTCCTTCAGGTTGTCGCAAATAAAAATGTTACTTTTATGGACGTGGCACCATTGTCATCTAGATCACTGTGAATATTTTTTAGGAAGCCTGTAAATCCAAGCCCTGTAAGGCTCCATCGTCTGTTCCATGACATGTCATTTCTTATTCTATTACATGCCATTGAAAAAGTAAGATCCTTACGTACACCGAGTCTTTAAGCTATCTGCCTTAGAGCCTCTTTTGAGAACGAGTGATACTTTTCTTGCTGGATGTGAAGCCCATTCCATGGATAGTGTCCAGACATGATTTGCAAGACCAGCAGCCATTGCAGGAGTCTGCTTGGCATATTCACCAAATAAGTTCTTTAGTCTTAATGTACATACAGGCCAACAAAAATTATAACTGAGCATAGTGAAGTAAGAACTATCATTATGAAGGAATTCCCTTAGATGATAATATTGAGGATTTTATAACATAGCATTCAAACTAAAATATTTGGAATATATAATTTTCAACTTCCATTTAAATTACCGTATATAGTTTACCGTGTTTTCCCTTCTGGCAGGTGCCTTGCCATTTTTTGTCCTTTTATAGCCTAAAATAACAGCATAATAAGGCTTGTATCCTTCCGGTATTGCTAATTCTTGTGTGTATTTGTTTTCTTTATCGGTTTGAAATAAAAAATCAATCAATCCCACCCAGCATGAACCTATATCAATAGATTCTGCTGCTATTAACATATTTTCAGTCGCTGCCGCACAGTCGAATCTAGGCATCGAAGCTTTTTCTTCCCCTGATACTATGATAACTGTTGGTGCATGATAAAAAATATGAAATTCGTCATTAGCTGCTATCTGGTGAAATACTTTATCATCGAAATATTTGGCAACTTCTTTGGTACCTATGTTTAATTGACTCAATATCTGCTGATCTTGTACAACAGTAAAGTGCCATGGCTGTTGGTTATGAGCACTTGGTGCATAAAGACCCGCGTCTATAATTGTATTTAACTCCTCCTCCGTAATTTGCTCTGTTAAAAACGCCCTATTACTTCTTCTTTTAAAGATATTGTTTAATGTTTCATTCATTGTAAATACCTCCCTTAGTTAATTTTAATTGTTTACTACTTAATTCATTGCTATATTTGAGTATTGTTACCGTAAATATAGACAGCTCTAATGTGATAAATAAGTGCATATACACCTTCATCGCTACAAGATCTGGATCTTTATTAAATGTGTATATGCACTATTATGATGAATAATTATAAATTCAATTTGCTTATTGCCCATTCCGCCATTTCTCTTACCTTTTCATTGCTGTCATTGCATGCGTCATATATAGGCTCCGCATACTCCGCTTTGTACTCATTCACCATTGCATTTATGGCATTGACTTTCCATTTCCAGACATCGTCCTTGGTTATATAGAAAAACTTGGCTGGCATTACTTGCGCCAGAAAGTCATAATCCATCTTAAGAACTTTTTCCAGGGAAATATGTTCACTTAATTCAGCCAAAGCGGGAAATTCTTCCGTTGCCTTCCAACGATTTTTATTCATCGGACAAACATCCTGGCACACATCGCAGCCGTAAATCCAGCCGCCCATTTGCCCATTGCATCTTTCGTGCGGCAAGTTCCGTCCGCCGAATGTGGTGAGGAAAGAAACACACAATAATGGATTCATCACATAAGGTTCTGACAAAGAAGCTGTTGGACAGGATTTGACGCACAGATTACAATGCTCGGGGCATTCCTTTACTGCCGGTACTTCTATCAATTCCAACTCTTTGTCGATCAACCATGCCTCCAAATGTACCCATGATCCCGATTCGGTATAGAAGAAATTGTTTCTCCGGGCGATGCCAAGCCCAGCTTTTACTGCCGCCCAACGCAGCGCAGTAATGCCAAATTTTCGGTTTGTCTCGGTTTTAATCCCCATCTTTTGCATAGCTGCTTCAAACCGTAAACTTTCCTGATACTCTTTAGTGCGCTCGTCAATTCGGTTGTCAAATAAATAGGTCTTGCCAATCAAACCTTGTAGATGCTCAGGTACGTGATATTTTCCATATTGCCTTACGCAGACAACAATGGATTTTGCCCACGGATAAGTATTTTGCAAATGAGCGAAACCAATAAAGCGTTCGTAAAAAGGTTTCGTTTCCGGAAGATGCTCCATTCGTTCGTTAAGCCTTTCCTCAAAATCCGCCATATCAGCTATTTTAATAATGCCGCACTTTTCATATCCCATACTGAGGGCTACATTTTTTATCTCTGTTACTAACGAGTCCATTGATCCAACCTCCTTTCTGCCAATATGCCTATCGGCATGCCTGCTTATACTATTTCCGGTTAAAAATACAGCTCGTGCCTTCTGGGTGGAAACATTGATTACAAGAGACGCATTTGGCGTGTTTCAGCTCATCGCTGCGCCACTGGTTGATCAGATCGCTTTCGCAGATCAGTGGACGGCAAAGAGCGAAGTATTCAATCGAGGTTTGGTTGAGGATTTCCGTCAAAGGAGCAACCGCCCGATTCCCCCCCACCAATATTACCGGCATGCTGATTTCCTGTGCCAGTTCAGCGGCATAGGCCTTAAAGTACGATTCCTGGCCCGCCTTTGTTACTCTTATTGTTCCCTCATTGGGCCGTGACGAAAGCAGCCCTCCACTGATTTCAATGGCGTTTATCCCAAGCTCGGCCAATTTATTGCATACGTATTTACAATCTGAAAAAGTCAGCCCTTGATCCATGAAATCATCACAATTGATTTTTATAAAAATCGGGTATTTCGGGCCAACCCTATCCCGTATCGCTTGATACGTTTCCAGAACCATCCGCGCCCGGTTCTCAATGTTGCCGCCATAGCCGTCAGTTCTGCGGTTGTAGTATGGAGTAAGGAATTTACTTAAGAGATAGCCATGAGCTCCATGCAACTGGACGCCATCGAACCCCGCCTGCTTTGCCCGTAGGCCAGCCGCAGCAAAGGCTTCTTGTACGAAGCGAATGTCTTGCAAGCTCATTTCCTGGGGAGTAGTTTTGTAGCCCAAGTCCATGATTGGGCTGGGCCCCCACATGACCTTACCACTTTTACCGGATGAGGTTTGCGAGCCCATGCACGTGATTTGCAGAATAATTTTTGCCTCATACCTATGGCTCATCTCAGTCAACTTTTGATATTCGGCAACAAATGAGTCATCATAAATGCCCATCTGCTGCGGGTTATGTTCTTCCAAAGCCGTGACATAGGTAAGTCCTGTGATAATGGTGCCTACTCCGCCCTTGGCCAAATTCTCATATACCTGAAATAATTCCTCGGTCAGGTGACCGCGTTCATCCGTCAACCCTTCATACGTTGCAGATCGGATAAATCTATTTTTCAGCTTCATCCCCGCCAGATTTGTTTGGTCAAATAATGATTTCATTTAATACACTCCTTCTTGTTCTTTATTTTTTTATATTATTATATCTAATATGTGCATATACACATATTAGAGTACAAAAATCCACCCCTAACAATACTGTTTCACAAGCGCTTCGAATCACGGAACTAACGCTTCAAGTTTGGACAGCAGCTGAACAAGTTTAGCTTGATCCTCTTCGCCGAGGTATTCCTTTAATGATGCTTGAGCCTTTCCCCACAATGCCCACGCCTTAGTAGCAGCATCTTTTCCTGCTCCCGTTAACATTACATGCCGGGTGCGTGAATCTTGTCCAGCCTTGATTGTTATCAGTCCAGTTTCAAGCAAGGGCTTCATATTACGATTGAGAGTAGTCCGATCAATGCGCATCATCTTGGCCAGTTCACTAATAGTAGTCGATTCCCCTAACTCAAGGTGCCGTAGCAACCCCAATTGGGCAATAGTCAGTCCGCTCGGTTTCAATGCTTCATCGTAGAATTGGGTAACAGCACGAGAAGCCCGGCGAACATTCAAGCAATTACATATACTAGAATTTTTAGGATACACTTGATTGATATGTTTCATAATGCCTTTTCCTATGTTTATTTTTATTTAGTGTATATACACTAATATATTTAGATTATAATCTACTCGCCATCTGAAGTCAAGCACGAATATGGTACTTCAGTAACTACCTACGGATGAATCGTTACTCAAATACCTTCGTTGCAATATCCACCGTATTGGACTTAATGAATTAAGATATACTCCCTAATCCACCCTATTTAAATAACACCTTAAAATTTAGCTCTAATATCTAACATCAAAATATATCCATGCTCTTCCACTATAAATAAAAATCCTGCTAGCTCTAAATAATAAACTAACAGGAGTTACGCCACTTCCCTCAGATTGTCACAAACGAAAATGTTACTTTTATGGACATGGCACCATTGTCATCTAGATCGCTGTGATTATTTTTTAGGAAGCCAGCAAATCCAATCCCTGTAAGGCTCCATTGTCTGTTCCATGACATGTCATTTTTTATTCTATTACATGCCATTCAAAAAGCAAGATCCTTACGTACACTGAGTCCTTAATTTATCTACCTTAAAACCGCTTCTAATACCTTTTGCTGTACTTCGTACACAACGATTCCATCTAAAAGCGAATGTACCATACCTGCGAGAACATATACCATATCTCCCGCTTTTGCTGGCACATAGCGTAAAAAATCCGACAATTTATGCTCTTTTACAGTTTGAATAAAATCCTCTTTAGTAACGCTCTCGTTTAGACCATATACAATTTATGCATTTTTTTTGGCGGTTGCTACATACCAGGCTTCTGTTTTTCCAGGTTCCTGCTCAACGGGATACGTATACTCATCTTCTGGATGCACCTAAATCGAAAGCTTATCATTGGCATCCAAAATTTTAATCATAATAGGAAACACACTATTTTCTATATACTTTTCACCTAACAAATCGGTTTGATAACTCTTTATTATTTCTTCAATACGTTTTCCAGCAAGTTCGCCATTTGCTATTGTACTCATACCATTCTTATGGTTGCACAATTCTCAATTTTCTCCAATCATAGCCTCGGCCAGTTACTATGGGACAAAACTGACGTGGTGTTAACCACGTCAGTTTGTTAATCAAACTATAAAAATCATAATTTCACTTTTTAACTCTTTTTTCCCATATGGCGTCGTTAACCTTAAATGTAATACTTGGTCTTATCTCCATCGTTAAATAGATCAATTTTCTGATATATCACTTTTTTCATTGTTTCAATACACGGGGGATAGATTGCATTGGGTTCGCGGATAACCGGATCTTCTAATACCTCTCGGCATTTTTTATAAAATGCATCTTTTATATCACTTGATATATTTATTTTAGATATTCCTAATTTTACTGATTCGGCAATTTCTTTATCAGAATTTGCCGATCCCCCATGCAATACCAATGGTATATCCACACATTCTCTTATTTTTTTTAATAAATCCAATCTTAACTTAGGCTGCATATCTTTAGGATAAATGCCATGGGATGTGCCAATCGCAATGGCTAAAGTATCCACTCCTGTTCTTTCTACAAACTCTTTAACTGTCGCAGGATCTGTATAAATAATCTTTTCACTGCCGCCTTCACCACCATTTCCGGTGGTTCCTATGGTACCTAGCTCAGCTTCGACTGAAATATTTACAGCATGTGCCATTTCGATGACTTTTTTCGTGGCAGCAACATTTTCTTCAAAAGTCAGTAAAGAGGCATCAATCATTACAGAAGTAAATCCGCATTTAATAGCTCTGATAATTTGTGCAAAATTCCCGCCATGATCTAGGTGGATAACTACTGGAATATTACTTTTGGCGGCTTCTTCGCGCACGCTGGCAATAAAACTATCTTCAACAAACTCCAATTCATCCGGGTGAATGGCAATAATTACAGGTGCCTTTTTTTCTGTACATGCTTCCATAACACCTTTTAAAATCATACTACTACTTACATTAAAAGCAGGTACAGCAAAATGATTTTCCTGCGCTACTGACAATAACGCCTTCATATTCAATAACATATCTATCTCTCTCCTCTAATTTTTGTTACTGGAACCAGATAATCGGATATAATATTTAACCAATTCTATACTGTCTTTTTCTACTTGATCGACTAAATCATAATAGTTTATGTTCGCATCTTGCTGAAGTCGGCTTTTTACGGCATTAAGATTTGCATTCATAAAATCGCAGCCAACGTTAATTTTATTTATGCCCTCTTTAACTGCCGTTAGAATATTTTTTTCGCCCGAACCTGAACCGCCATGGAGCACCAAGGGCATTTGTGTCCTCTTTTTTATATATTTTAGTCGTTCAAAATCAAATTCGGGTATCATACCTTGTGGATAATTTCCATGTGAAGACCCAATCGAAATAGCTAATGCATCAATTCCTGTTTTTTGTGCAAATGTAACCGCATCATCGGGATCGCTGTACATGGATCCATCCGTCAATTCGGCTTGCTCGGTACTGCCAATACAGCCTATTTCACCTTCTACACTTGCACCTTTAGGAAAAACATAATCGACAATTTCTTTTGTCATCGCAATATTCCCGGCCAAACCAAAGCGGGAAGCATCAACCATAACTGAAGAAAATCCATCATCTATTGCTTTTTTTAATAGCAATACATCTTGTCCATGGTCAAAATTGAGAGCTACCTTTATATCTGTTCTATTTGCTAGCATCTTAACTATCGGCGTTATTAACTGACTATCACAATGGTTAAGTAAATGATCCTGATAAAGATTAATAACAATCGGTGCATTTTCCTTTTCGGCCGCTCGTATTACTGTTCTTGCAGTCTCTAAATTAAAGCAGTTAATTGCCATTACTGCATAAAACTCGTTATTTGCTTTAGTTAACATTTCTTTCATAGAAACATACATAACGTATACCTCCTAATTACTTTATACTAATGGCTGATAAATCAACCTCTTCCTCCTCATCAACTTCATTTGTGGTTTCGAGGGCATCTTTCTTTAAAAACACTAGTAATAATGCTGTAACGAGACTACCAACACCCAACGCAGTCAAAAAACCTAATGGGTTTTGCATTGCCGGAACGATAAACATTCCCCCTGAAGGAACCGGAGACCCTACATCTAACAGCATGATTATAATACCGCCTATGGCTGCACCAAAGGAACAAGAGAATATCACGCGAAATGGATCGACAGCAGCAATAGGGATAACGCCTTCTGTAATCATGCAAATCCCCATAGGAAATGCAATTTTTATATTATCCGCCTCATTTTTACTATATCTAGATTTTTTAATTAGCCAAGACAAGGTTACACCAAAAGGCGGAATCATCGATGCACATACTTTTATCGCTTCCGGTCCATATACTTTGTCAATTAATAGACCATCTGCAAATAAAGAGGCAACTTTATTAACCGGTCCTCCAAAATCAAATGCTGCCATGGCTCCCATGATAGCTCCGAATACAGCTTTTGATCCTCCTTGCATATTAACCAGCATATCTCTCAATGCAAATGAAGCTGCGGAAATCGGCCTGCCAATAATAAAGAACATGATAAAACCTACAATAAGAGACGCCAGTAATGGAATAATCATCATGGGCATTAACCCTTGCGCCCAGATTGGAACTTTTATATTTTTCTTGAGAAAATTCACACACCAACCTGACAAATAGCCACCAAGCATACCGCCAAGAAAGCCTGCGCCCATTGCGTTGGCAATCATCCCCATTAATAAACCAGGTGCAATCCCTGGCCGATCAGCAATAGAATAGGCAATTGCTGCTGACATAACCGCCGGAATTAGCCCCATCCCGTAGACGCCTAAGGTAACTGCCGCTTCCCATAAATTATATTGACTTTTATAATCCGAAATTAAGGCTGGGTTTCCGCCAACTAGGTTTCCGATAGCAATCAATAACCCTGATGCCACTACCAAAGGAATCATGTACGATATTCCTGTCATAGCATGCCGCTTTAATTCCAGTTCTTTTAACATAATAATAACCTCCACTCAATTCATTTCTTATCCTTTTAATTCCGCTTGAATTTTATTTAATAATGCTTTTGGAGATTTAATGGCAATATGTGTGGAGATTTCCACGATCCTTTTTCCTTGAAAACGTTCCCTGCCGCCAACTTTAATATCAGCCGCAATAATCACAATATCTGCTTCTGCAATATCTTTAGCTGATAACTCATCTTCTGTTCCTATAGTCCCCTGAGTTTCAATATGGATAGTATGATTTAACTCTTTACCCGCTTTCAGCAATTTTTCTTTAGCAATATACGTATGTGCAATTCCGGAAGTGCAAGCTGCGATTCCGACAATATTCACCTTGATCACTCCTTCTATTTTTAACTAAAAATATCAATAATTTCATTTGTCTGCGTACTGGTGAACAGTTTTTCAACAACCTGTTCATCCGCCAATTTACCTGCAAATTCCCCTAATAACTTTATATGCACTGTTGTACTGTCTACCTCCCTCACCGCAAATAAAATAATGCATTGAACAGGTTTACCATCTAAAGATTCCCAAAATATAGGTCTTTTGGTTCTTCCGATTGCCAAAGAAGTTTTCAATACACTTTTCGATTTACCATGAGGAATTGCAATTCCACCTCCTATCCCCGTTTGCCCCTCGGCTTCTCTTAAGTATACATCTTGTATAAACCCCTCCTTTGAGGATAAAACACCAGATTTCACCATCATATCAGCCAAAGCATTTATCGCTTCCGCTTTATCAACCACATCTAACTCTAAATTAATTCGGCTTTCATCAATAACTGTTAACAAATCCATTTTTAACCCCCCTGATTTTTGTATTTTATTCCTGCTCTTCTTTTACTGCAAAATAATATACTTCTTTAAGCACGCTTTCAGATAAATCTTCATCCTTTCCAATTATTACTATTAATTTCTTTCTAGCAGCATCCATATTTCTCAAAATAACCATCCGGTTTTCTTGTTGCATATTCAGCTTCCTATATACGTAGAACTCTACCCTATTTAGTGAAATACGCTCCAAGCATTTTGTCCGCGTACTATCGATATACTTCTGTTCATTCTCTTGGCAATCAGTTTCAAAGGGCATTTCCTGCTCATCTTCTACCACATCTGTAAGGGACTGATATCTTTTTACCAAATATTCTCTGATCCGATTTACATCCGCTTTATTAAATAACGCACTTACATAAGCTACTGGCTTGTTTATTGGCATAGTTAACTTTACCGTTGATAACACTAAATCAATGTCATCAAGATTGTTTTTTCTTTCTATCTCTTTAGCAGAAACAATATCTACGATCTTCCACTCAGGAAAATGATTATTTACTCTTTTAGCTAATAAATGTGATGTTCCAACGCCCGTAGAGCAGACAATCATAACATTCCGCCTATGTATTGATTCTTCGATAGCGGATTGGAAATAAACTGCGATATAACTAATCTCGTCTTCACTAATTCGCGGCAAATTATACCTTACTCTTATTTTCACAATTACCAATTCCAGTAAAAATACAACTTCTGGAAATTCATCTTTTATTTCATTTAGTAATGGATTTTTTATTTCTATATTGTATTCAATCCGGTTTATCATTGGTTTTAAATGAAGGATTAAACTATTGAATAGCAGAGGAGTAAACATAAAATTAATTCGTGAGATTTTGGTAGATAATTCAATCATCTCACTTGCCATTCTATGCAAAAAATCATCAACCTCATTTACTTTGTCTAAATATGATTCCTGTACCATCACTCCACCAGAACACATGAGATATCGGTAAATATAAAATACTTCTTCTTTATTTATCTGAATATCGAATACAATTTCCAGCCATTTTGCCATTTCTTGCGAGACACTATAAAATGACTCATCACAAATTTTCTCCACTTTTGCTTGTGAATAAATTGTCCTTCCCTGTTTTGTTCTCTGGATTAAAATTAATAAATGAGTAATAAGATTAATATAATATGGATCTGTTATCCTATAATTTAAAAATTTTTCAGCCTTTTCAATAACTTTTTTCACTTGATTTACATTAAATTCTCCAAAGCGCTCTTCTA
>Ga0224518_1000114_pt1 | contig 12821 bp, 16 predicted proteins | sample IRBST25metaG_FD_179891 | JGI IMG/M metagenome (GOLD analysis project Ga0224518, IMG submission 179891) | Peat soil microbial communities from Stordalen Mire, Sweden - IR.B.S.T-25 | ecosystem: Environmental > Terrestrial > Soil > Wetlands > Peat | place: Sweden: Norrbotten County, Stordalen Mire...
TAAGCGAGAGGATAACCTTACCCCTCGCTGTTATATTATTTAGCCACATAATCGGTTATCCCTCTTGCAATGGCGCGGGCAAAATCATCCTTACCTTTTGCATTTGCCAGCAATTCCTCATCTTCATCGTTGCTAATAAAAGCACATTCCACTAGCACCGCTGGGCAATCCGTATTCCGTAGCACATAAAATCGATCTGTTTTCACACCACGATCCACCATGCCGATGCTACTTACAATCTGTGATTGAATGCATCTGGCCATTTTACTTGATTCTGAAAGCTCAGTAAAGCAAAATGCTTCCGTCCCTTTCGCCTCTTTGTTTCCAGCTGAGTTACAATGGATACTAACAAATAAATCCGCACCAAACTGATTGGACTGATTGCAAATATCCTGCAACTCATTTTCTTGAATGAATAAGGTTTCATACCCTACAGTTTTTAGATAGCCACAGACCCAGTTCCCGATATCTTTTACCACACGAGCCTCCTGCAGGCCACTTGCTCCCACTGCACCTGGATCTTTTCCTGGGAAATGTCCACCGTTAATTGCTATCTTCATTTTGATTTCCTCCTGTAATTTCATCTCTTTTTTTGCCAGCCCATACAGCTAAGGGCTTAAGTACATCCATACCCATGGCAATTAAATTTTCAATAATGCTCATCAGCTCCGTAACGGCAAGAAATGAGTACACCAAACTACCTGGCATTTTTGCCACGTCTCCGCCTGCTATTATAATGGAAGGTAAAATGATCGCGACCATATGTCCTGCAATAATCACCATGAAATAGGCAAATACTTTAGGCACAAATTTATGACGCATCTCTCTGCTATTAAGCGCACCAGTGTGCCATGCAAGGTAAAATCCGTACCAAAGACCACCATCACCCCCCTGCTGATCCAGCGTATTTTTTGATACGGATGCCCATTTGGTGATCGTATCCACAATAACAAGCACCCATAGCGCAATAAATGGTGCCTCAATTTGCCCAACTAGAAATGTAAAAATAGTAACAAAAAAACTGGCAATCATTTTGATTTGCCAGCACTGTGTAAGAGTATCCCATATTTTATTAAAATCCACTCTGTCACCCCCATCTTAATTATGATCCCAGTTCATCCTTGATGGACTGAATAAATTTATTTGCTATCGCCTTTGGTATCTTGATAAGTTGCTGATTGCCTAAATAAAGCATGGTAATGTTTCGTATAAAAAACAGTCACAATACAGTATCTACCGTTTTTACAAGTTATAAATTAAAAACGGAACTACTATTTTGTGGCTGTTATGACCTAAAAAAAGAAAAATCTTTATATTTTCTTCAAAAATCCAGCGAAATTCTTATAAAATTCTTCTTTATTTCCTAAATGAACATTGTGGTCGGAATGCGACATTTCATGAGCAATGCAATTGGGCAGTAAAGATTGCATTTTAATAAAATCTTCATCTGATATTGCTTCATTACCTTTTGCTCTAATTAATAATACCGGGCACTTTATGCTCGGTAATAGATGGAACCAATCTTCATAATGTGCAGTGCCAATAGCCATAGCCTCAGAACTGAACATCATCTTATACCCCTCTACCGTTTCCACTAAACTATTCATAAAATATTGATATTCCAAATTTGAAATCGAAACTTGTTTAATAAAATTCATTGCTTCGTTTAGTGTGGCAAATGGTAGTGGCCACTCTTTTGTCAAAGGATCACTAAGTTGACTTTTATCTAAAGGTAACTTGTTTGCCCTGACAGGCCCTGCTGCAGATTTGTCAAGTATAGCTACTGCTTTTACGTACTTAGGATATACTGCTGCTAAATAGCCAACCACTGCCCCGCCCATGGAATGACCTACTAAAATGACGGACTCTATCTTTAACAAATTTAATAGTTCAATAATGTCCTCAGCCATTTCTTCAGTCGTATATTCAGCTATAGGTTTATCACTCAATCCGTGCCCTCTTTGGTCTGGCGCAATAATTCTGTATTCTTTTCCATACTGCTGAATAAAATCAGACCAGGTTTCTGCCCTTCCCCCTCTTCCATGAAGACAAATAATAGTTTGTCCTTCAGTTTTTGTATCAAAATAAAACATGTTAATACTTTTTAACTTAGCAATAGTCCTATAAATTGTTGTTTTTTTCATATCGTTACTCCCCTCTATTTATCTTAATTTTAACAAATATATATTTAATTGTAAAATAATTCTATTTATTGATTATATGATTTTATATTGAAATTGTTTTATCTCCCTTATCATGATCCAAGTTCGTCCTTGATGGACTGAATTATTTTATTTGCTACCGCCTTTGGTATTTTGCTAAGTTGCTGATTACCTATATAAAAACCACTCTTATTGATTGCCGTTAACGTCTTTTGTGACTTTGAGAATATAAAGTTTGCACCCTCTATATAGATGTATAAAGTATCGGCATTGACCTCTGCTATCACTATAATCGTACCAAACAACTGACTAAATAACCCCTTTAGTAAAGTCTTGAACGGCGTCCAATCATAGGTACTGTTATTCTCCATATCCACCAAAGTATAATACGTTTCCTCGGTTGTAGATAAGATCTTGTACTTATGATCTACCCCATACGTAATACTGATATCGGTACCAATATGCTCATCATTCACATACACGATATTATCACATGCCAAATGCCTAGCTTTTTCATAAATATCTTTTCCCAGATAATATCGATCAACCCCCAAATCGTAAGAATGATAGGTATTCGCGTTTTCATATAGCATTGGTGATATAAAAATCGAAAACTGTGAGCGAATATCATCACCTTCATAATACGGCAACCAGGTTTTTGTGATGTCTTTATCCGTAAGGATGTACTTCTGGGTTCCGTGCTGCAATATGAAATCATCAATCATTCCTTGGGCATAGGACTTAAAATCAGCGAATAAAGCCATGAATGTCTTTGTAAAATCTAGTGATTTGATCTCCGTTAAATCTTTGTAGGAAGTAATCAAGTAGTTGTTTATGTTTGCACCTGCCCAATATAAATCACCATCAATAAACTCAGCCTTAATGAGATTACAAGCATCAAACATTCCCTTACTCCATACTCCATCTTTATATAGATGCACATTCATTCCAGTATCTACATGCTCAAAAAAAACAAATCCTTTGGAATTATAAACAAAATGGCCATTGCTAAATTCATAGACGATTCTCCCATAAACCTTGGTCGGCGTAATTGGTACAGCACACCAGTCATCTTTTACTATTTTTCTGCCATTGGCCTTGATGGTTATCAACCTAAAATGATAGCTATGATCTTTGCTACTATACATCTCAATATATACACCCTCAATATTTGGCACATAAGGTAACTGAGCAGCAGGGACTTGATGCCCAAAAACACATCCACTATCAACCCAGACCCACTCACCAACCTTATGCTCCCCATTGCCAATCTCAATGCGACGACCACCATTGGTGTAAATACTTTGTCCATCAATGCTAATAACCTGCTCTCGTTTCATTTACCTACCACCACCGCTTGGTAATCGGTGATCATCAAATACACCCAATCCCCATCGTCAACAGGTATGTCCACAGCAACCGTGTAAGGATATGACCGGCCAGCTACCTGCACCATATTTCCCGATACTTTTCCATGATAGATATGATCTTGATCGGATTCCCGTTTAACGGCATTTGCAACTGCGTTACATAAACTTGCTATGCCCATCTAATCAGCTCCAATCGTTGCACAGTTTTATCAGGATCAACAGTAACCGTATTTGATTCTAAGAAATATTCATTTCCTAGCCATACAATCCGGTTAAACAGATCAAAGATGGTATCGGCATAGGCATCTAACATAACCCTATACTCGGTCTTCTTATCTAGCCAAATCACCTCATTGGCAATCCGCATCATGGATGCAAGATCGGTAACAGGCCAAGCACCAAGGTATTTTACATAGGGATGCCCAGGTACCATATAGATGGGTGGTTCTCTATTATTCTTGAGAGCGTTAGGATTTATCGACTCTTTAGCAATGTTGTAGGCACTAGCTTTGCCACCTGGCGCACCTTGGCTAATGCCACCATATGTGGTGATATCATCTTCTTCAATACTTGTACCCCACATCCCTTGACCAAGTGGATAATGCCGAGTGATGCGTTTTCGCTCTAATTTATCGTTTTTATACTCCTCTTCAATTTCTTTTATCAATTTCTCATTGTCATAGGAGTAAGTAACCGTTACACGAGCATCCGCTGTTATGGTATTTTTTATAATCAAATAAGCAGGTGGAATACTACTGCTATAGCTATAAGTAGTGACCTCTTCCACCCCTTTCACCGTATGGCTCTCTTTGATTACAAGCCCATTGGCATAGGTAATTGATGAATCACCGTTCGTAAATATTCCTGATAAATAGTTAGCCCCAGTAGGTGGATCTTGTTGAGGAGTTTTTCCTACTAATGCCCCTTTAATTTCGATACCAGCTACATCGAAAGGATCTTGCAAGGTACGTATTTTCTTCTTATTGATCGTTACATTGGTATAGTTTATGACCTCAACAGTTCCTGACTCTTTGCCCCGCTCTAACACGTTGATCTCATTACCCCTGATAAATACATTAATTTGCCGTTGCGGTATTTTATCCGTCCAACCAAACAATGCCGAGATGAGTTCTTTCCCCGTTGGCGTAGTTGGAAAAGCAGCCGGGGAAAAATCTGTGATATTCATATTCAAGGTCTTACCTAATACTTTTGCCAAAGCTTCCATTGTCTTACTCGCTGTAACATCGGTCGCATTAATCGGAGGATTAAAAAGCTGATGTACTCCTTTGTTCAAAATATCATCAATATCATAGATTCCAGTAATTGACTGCAGTTTATTATTATTGGCTATTTCAGATGCCTTAAAGGTGTAATGAAAGTCCTTTATGACAACGGTAACAATCTGGTCAATCTCAGCGTCATCATAGGTCTGCAAGGTGAATTTATCGCTTAATGTTTTGCCTGCAATGGTCATGGCTACTGATTTGATGTGATTCATCACGTACCCCAAAATTCTAGCGTCACATCATAATACTTTGGATGCTTGTCGACGTATTTGTATTTTTTTACAACCACACGTTTTGCACCTAGTGAATTACCTGCATGATCCATTACCGCAACCATTGTCCTCGAATACCAATAGCCTTTAATTAGTGCCCAATTTGCAGCATCAAAAACAGCCTGGCATCCCACCACTTCCCCATCAGGAATAATCCCGTTATCTTCCACATAGATGCCGCCAACAGTTTTAATTTGTGTCTGGCGATCATCAGGAGTGTTTTCCCATGATTCAGGATTTTTAAAGGACACTGCACTGCCCACATTAATAGCCATTGTCATCACCACCGTTCAATGCTTTTAAAAGTGGAGGTTGAATTCGATCCGCCACTTTATCAGCCAAGGTATTGATATCCGTGTCACCATTAACCGTTGCAGTCACGGGTACATTTACAGTTATGGTATTCGTAATGCTATCGCCATTGTTATGATTTGCCCTAGATTGATAGGGCTCAAATTTTGCCATATTGACGGAGAGTTCTTTGATCACTTCGGCGAGTTGGTAGGCACTATTATTCTTGATTACAATTGTTTTTTTCGTATCGCCAGGCTCATAGACTCCCATTTGCTGTTTGACGTATGAATAAGCCTCAGCATCGGCTTTTTGCTCGGCAATTACTTTCGCATGAGCCTCTTTATAAGCATCGGCTATGCTGGTACCCGCTTTGATCGCCGCCGCTACCGCTCGGATTTCTTCACCCTGCTGTGCATACACCGCATCTTTAATGGCCTTCGACTTTTCTTGCTCGGCAAGCTGAGTCGCCTTCACTTCATCGCCCGTCTTTTTGATCCAGGCTTGACGTTCAAGATCAATATCCCTCAATCTACTTTCTAGTGCTGCATGTGTTAGCTTATATAGTTCGGTATCCATGGCATCAACTGATCTCTGTATTTCCTGATTGCTTTTATCAATGATAATTTTCTTTCTGGCTTCAGAAATTTCCAGTGCGATGCTTTCAGACACGCCACTAGCAATTAAAGCCGTTGTCCTGGTATCAACATCATGTAGTTCATTTTCAAATTGGGTATGGGTGGATTTGTAAACCTCATCGGTCAGTTCAATCCGCGCTTTGGCATTGGCTTTTGCTGATTCCATTTCTTTTTTCTTAGCTTCTAGCAGGGCACTGGCTTGTTCTTCTGCTATTTTTTTAGTTTCATCAGCAACTCTTTTATGATCCGCTAGCATCCTATCTTTTGTCGCCTTTTGAGCCTCTGCAATAGAATTTTCAACATCAATTTGAGATTGGGCTTCTCCTTTGAAAGCATCCATATCGGCTTTCATTTTAGGAAATGAACCAAAACCTAATGCACCACCAATTACTTCCATGCTACCAAGTATGGGATGATTGCTTAGTACCCGTAGTTCGACCTGCAATTCTTTGAGTGCATCTGACATAGAATTGATGCCATCTAAATTAAATAGGTGTTTTAAAGCAGGAGTCGTAACATCGAGTACCTCAGAACTGATTTTTTTCACTTCACCTAGCAAATCAACAGTGGCATCGGTAGCACTAACAATACTATCCTTATTTTCTTTAATAGTGGTAACTACCGAGCTAAAACCGTTAATAATATCGGGAATGATTTCTTTTGCAATGGGAACCAGTGCAGCGCCTAAGGCATTCTTCAATTGCCCAGTTTCCATATCCAGCACTTTCATTTCCACAGCCATATCATGCATCTCTTGTGGATTGAGTCCGATGGTTTTAACCCGACTTGCCGCTTCGGCATTCACTGTATAATCCCTAAGTACTGCCACTAATGCCGCACCTTTTGATCCTAACACCTCAGCAGTAAACGCTTCTTCCTCGCCTGCCTGCATTGCATTTTTATATCCTAATGCCAACTGTTCTAGTTGTTGATTCATGGGCAACAAACTACCATTTGCATCCTTTAATGAAAATCCAAACAACTCCATGGCATCTGTAATAGCATTACCGCTCTCACCTGCATTTGCCACCGACCGATCTAGGCGAATCATCGTTGAGATAAAGGCCTGGCTATCCGTGTCCGTAATTTTTAGCATGCGCCCTAATTGTCCTGACTCTGCCGCAGTTAGGTTCAATCGGCTGGCTAATTTATATGCCGCATCTCCAGCATCGACTGCGCCTTTGACTAAGCCAAATAATCCTGCACCACTGGCGGCAATGGCTGTCAATGCAATGATTTTCGTATGAACTGCCATCATGCTATTGCCTGCAGATTGCCCTGCCTCCCGCACTCTGCCCAGGGATTCAGCCAAGGCATCCACTGCCGCACTGGCAGCATGAGTTGCCGTAGGATTGATAAATGGCGACGCTCCTGCAGTTCCCCCGGTACGAGCCGCGTTAGTTTGCCTGATCTGGGCGGCTAAATCAGCTTCAGCCTTTTGTTCTCTCAGTAAGCGAGTTAACAATCGTTGGCTGGCTACATCATCTTTACCTTTTGTTGCTACGCTTTCAGCATAAGCGGCATTCATTAGTGATACTGTTTGCTTTTGTATATTGATTTGATCGGTTAGATATTTGGTCTTAGTAGCTAGTGCCTCAGTAGAATTTTCCGCTCCTTTAAACTGACTCATATCGATTTCCATTTTCAACTTGGTCTGCTGAGCCTTTGTTTTTAAACTAGCCATTGCTTGGGTTACGGTGCTACTAGCGGTGATCAGGTCAGCATCAAGCTGGGAAAGATCCATTCCCAAGGATAGATATAATTTTTCTATTGTTGTTCCCTTGGACATATTTTACCTCCTCGTTAAAAATGGTCGTCAATATAGCTACACGGTTCAGGGTTACGGTTTTTACTTTGTACAATCAGCAAATCAATAAGATAGAATAGGTCACTCTCATCAATTTGCTGTTGTGTCCAATGATATAAAGAATGTAAGCTGGCATAAAAATCGATCACAGTTTCATAGGCCGACAGCTCCGCTGTTACTGGGCTGCCGGATCTTCGTTTGGGAGTTTTGCAATCTTAGCATTAAGCTGAGCGCAGAACCATTTAAAAACAGCAACATAGAGTGGTAAAACTTCCTCTAAATCCATTTGATTCACAAGTATATCAGCGGTGAGATCAGGATTGGCAAAAGTTTTTGCAATCATTTCAGCATGTGCATCAATAAAATTCACGAGAGGAATCTCTGCTTTTTCCTCCTCGAACAGCATCAGTTCTCGCCACATTCTGGCTTTTGCTTTACCTGGTTTATATTTTTTTCCATCAATATTGATTTCCATATCAAAACCTCCAATTTATTAAAAAATAGGCACCTACCTAGGCACCTATAGTTATGATCCAACTGCAATTGTCGAACTTTTAAACCAGTTCTCAATTGTCGCAGGCAATGTCGCGGGGTCTTCTTCATCACAAACTCTTTTCCATTTTCCATCACTAGTCCTGAGCATAAATTTGCCTATTAATTTAATACCCTGTGGATCAGTCTTGTCAGCCTTTGTTTTGTAATTATCATCGGGTTCCTGGAATGAGCCTTTAGTGAGCCATATCAATTTTCTTTTTCCACTCTGCAGTAATCCAGCGAAACCGATTGCAACAACTGCTGGTGTATCGTTACCCCCAAAATCCATAATACCTGCCGTGATTTTATGACCTAATAAATCAGCAATAACCGTATTGGTTGGATCGGCCATTTCCACTTCAACGGTTATCTCACCAAGTGCTGTTGACACGGCATAGGGTCCATTATCTGCATAGAATGTATTCGTGGTTGATGCTGTTTTATTATCCACTGATACTAAACCTGGTACTGGCACAATTGGGCCATATGTTGTTGCCGTAGTAGTATCTGTTAAGAGCTTTGCATATACAAAACCACTAACTCCTATTTTAACAGTCATAATCGCACTCCCTTTCTGTTACAAAATAGATTTCCTTCCCTTTCATCCCCATCGGTAACCCTCGCATATTTCGCCCTAGTGAATGACGGACAAAATTAATAGAGATCATTACACGCTCAACGGTATTGATGATCTCTACAAGATTCCTTTCACTGGTTACTGATAAGCTATATGTAATTCTCGACATTTTTTCTTGGTTGTCAGCCGAAAAGTCTGGCACGTTGCCGATTTCCTCGTATACTACTTCAGGATAAGGCACATCTTTATCACCAGGTTCATTAAACTCATAAATACGTTTTCCCCCAAGCAAGCTAACCAGTACTGCATCGCCTTTTAAGGCTTCCTCTACTTCATGATCCAGGCACAGCATGGGCTCGCACCGCCTTTCGAATGGCATTGATCACATTTTGCTTGATTTGATTTCGATGTGCATCATAAGCCGTATACAAATAGGGATGCTCATGGCCAGGACGAAATTCTACAATTCTAGCGTATCCATAGCCGCCAGCCAAATGATCTGTAGCAGGACTGACCGCATCAAATACAATTTTAACTCGAGTGCCTGATTGATTAACCTCTAACTTACCACTAGCCGCAAGTGCGCCACTAATTTTATGAATTCTTGTTTTTGCATCGCCTAAGATGGTTTGTCCTCCAGCCAATAATGTCTGTTTAGCTTTTATTGAGACATCCTCCCCCAGCTCTAGTAATAAAGTGCTAACTTCTTTCCCTGATAAACTCCCATGCCGAACCACTCACATCACCACCTCACGGCAAATTAATATCGTGGTAGACTTACCATAATCATAAGTGTGCAGGACTTCAAAGGTTCTTGTGCCCCATAGTACTCGCCATCCTTTACGAACCTTGGGATTGTACCGGATACCAATTTCTCGCACCAGTTCACTAGCAAGATTTCCTGCAAGCTCTACGGTTTTAAGTTCTGGCTTTCTAAACTCAGCCCATAGGTTTACTTGGGTTATCCATGCTGATGTACCAGCGACTTTTATGTAGTGTTGTAGTTCAATTCGTTTATCCATACGCCCGATGAACACAGTCATCATCTCCTTTCCTGCATAAAAAATAAGCCAATCGGCTCATTACATTCCCCCTGACATTGCTTGATTCATTGAAAGGCTGGGTACAGGTTGTGGCGGATTTGGGCTACCCTCAAATAATATTGCCGCTTGCATACCCGTTGCATCACCACTGATCGAATACGGACTCCCAATATCTAGCGTTTTAGCTACCACACCATTTATTATTTTGGAAATGGTAGTCCCTTGACGAGTACCTAGCCAGAGCGCATTCTCATTATCACAGCAAATCCCACCAGGATTAGGATTAATTCCATTAGTGACTACCTGGGCTACTGCGCCATTGACTATTTTGGTTAATTGACCAGCACCAGTCTGTGGAGCTGAATGCAATACCCATAAAGCATCATTTTTATCGATACACATCCCTATTGGACAAGCAGCAACTGAGATGGTGGTAACGGTTTTACTATTTGTTATGACTGAGATTGTAGCCGCTTCACCATTTGCTACATATATGATGTTCTTTCGATCACAACAAATTGCACTAGGTGCTACTCCCACATCAAAAGTACCTGCAACCAAGCCATTCACTACTTTTATCGCCTTGCGTCCATTATCCATACCACTCATGCCCGGATCAACAACCCACAATGCACCATCTTTATCACCACAAAGAGCAACTGGGTTTGTATATGGACTTGCTGATTGTAGGGATACGCTCTTGCCAGCTACACCATTTACAACGGGGATAACTGCACACATACCATTATAGGTCAGCCAAATTGTATTACTCTTATCAACACACATACCAGAAGGTGGATAATCGGTGAACGGCATTTGGATCTTTTGTTCTACTACCCCATTCACTATTTTAAATAAGTTATAAGGGTAACCACCCATGACCCACTTCCCATTATTTTTGTCTACACAAACCAGGCTCGGATTATCGACGGTTACTCCAGTAGTTGCTACTACCCCATTCGACATTTGCCGGATTTCATTGCCATAGGATAAAAGAATGGAAACATCATTTAAATAGCCCATTATCGATTCATCCACTTTTGATTGCAAGTAACAATACTCGGCACTAGACCAGCTCCACTTACCGTATAAGTAAATACGTCATCTTCATTACCTATGACTGCTTCACTGAAGGTAAGTGTGGTTTTGCCTACTGCACTTAACACCACTGTAGGAGCAAGGGTAATCGTACCTTTTTTCACGGTGATGGTGGTAGCACTAGCAGGAGTTCCTGTGACATAAAAATCAATTTTTGTTAAGGCTCCATTCCGTGATAACGGCAAACTAGGCGAGACATAAGCATCAACAGGATTGCATTACCGCATCACCACCTGTGCTGATGTTTCTACATCACTAATTAAACTAAGGACATTCCAAGCACTTGATGAGCGTATTTCATAACTAGTACCTACCGGTAATACTAGGCAATTCACATCCCCTACAATTGCCGTCCTGCGCCAACTAACAAAGATTGTCCCTGGACCAAAATTGATAATATCAGCTGATTGTTGTGGCGATGAATACTGAATATTGGTTGCTGCTGAACCGTTTACAGTTACGTTGTTCACTTCACTACCGATGACCATGTAATCAACTCCCTTTTTCCGTTAACTGAGTCGCAATTGAGCAATCAGAGAATGTAGGGTGATGTTAAGACCGCTTAGATTGCCACTCCCAGTAACAACCAAATTAGGATTTTCTAGAAAGGTACCAACAATCATTGTGACTACAACTTTATACAAAGCATTGGTATATGTTTTTTCAACACCCGCATTTTTCAAATACCCCTCCGCCGCCAATTGATAGGTAGCTAAGATTCCGTCTAACTCCTTGCCATCCACTTTTAAAAATCCTTTGAGTTCGTCTAATTCCATATTCACCATCCTAAAATAATAGGAAGGCAGTTCCTACCGCCCTCCTACCTGATTGCTTTATACCGCAGCAACCTTCTTGATGCGGAGGAATCCATTTTGTGCAATCACATTGCCGCCAGCAAAGATAGAACCACGGTGAGCAATTTGACCTGTAGAAAATTTGAAATCAGTGGAACGTTGAACATCTAAATCACTAAATACCACTAATTTATAATTGGACAATGGTCCATAAGCCATTGCATATTCATTGGCGGCGGTTGCGCTATTGCTAATGGCTTTGCAAGCACTGTTGATAATGTAAGGAATGCCATCAATGGTACCCGTATTACCATGAGTAAGGATGGTATGAAATGGTTTCCCGTCTGCTGTTCTGAGCTGAGAAAAGGCTTTCACATCAAATTTATTCAGGATTAGCACGGCTTGATCTTCCACATCTTCATCGCCACCAAAATTAAAAATGATATCATTTAACGTGGTATTTGAAATACCGGATACCCCTAAATCTGTCCCTGCATCAATCGTCGTGGCGGCTTTGGAGAAAATACCAGCAAGGTGATTGGTTGCACCAGTACCGATTAAAATTTCTCGTGTAATTTTACGGCGAATGGACTTCGTGATTCCTCCCATGACCTCAGCCTCATACGGTGCAGCAGGTAGTTTTACGATTTCTTCGGTGGACTCGCTATATGCGGTAATTTTCGTCTTATTGATGGACACATTACCAAAGGTGGTGTCCGCATTAGTGTAAGCCGCACCCTCTAGTGTATAGTCACCATCAGCCGTGTCGATCAAAAAGGGCTGTGTGAAGGATTCTCCACCAGGCAAGGGTTGATACGTAACGCGATCAATTAGCGAGGAAATCTTATTAAAAGTTTGGCTAATATCCGTGGCTTGGTGCTTGGCTAGTAAGATATTAGAACCCCCAACGGTTACGGTGCGTTGCTCCAGCAAGTCCTTGCCTCGTTTT
>Ga0224518_1000115_pt1 | contig 12316 bp, 11 predicted proteins | sample IRBST25metaG_FD_179891 | JGI IMG/M metagenome (GOLD analysis project Ga0224518, IMG submission 179891) | Peat soil microbial communities from Stordalen Mire, Sweden - IR.B.S.T-25 | ecosystem: Environmental > Terrestrial > Soil > Wetlands > Peat | place: Sweden: Norrbotten County, Stordalen Mire...
GTACACTCACAGTCTTTTGGTTGCTGCCTCTAATAATGAGAACATCAATTTTACTCCCCACTGCTTGACCGTCCACGGCACCACGCAGGTCTGCCACACTATTAATGTCCACACCAGCTACCTTTAGAATAATATCCCCCGCCACTAGTCCTGCCTTACCTGCAGGGCCGTCTTCTGCGACTTTTACTAAGTAAATTCCTTTATCAATATTGAATTCATAACCATAAGCCGCCGCTGTATTGCGATCTACGATCCCTACACCAAGATAAGCCCTGACCACATGACCCTTGTCAATGAGAGATTGCAAGATAGGGCGTGCCGTATTGATAGGAATAGAAAAACCAATACCCTCTACACCGGCAACAGATATCTTCGCACTGTTAATCCCTACTACTACACCATCGGCATTGACTAATGCTCCCCCTGAATTCCCAGGGTTAATGGCAGCGTCCGTTTGGATGAGTTTGAATTTTCGTTCGCCAATTTCGATGGAACGATTCAGGGCACTAATCACCCCTGCGGTTACACTGCCTTTGAATTCTAAACCTAAGGGATTGCCAATGGCAATTGCCGGTTCACCAACCATCAGACTATCGGAATCACCTAACACCGCTGCTGGTAAACCCGTCATATCCACCTTGACAACGGCTAAATCGGTAACTGGGTCAGCACCCAGCACCTTGCCATTTAGCACCCGTCCATCGGCTAAAGAGACCATCAGTTCTTGGGCATTTTCTACGACATGATTGTTAGTTGCAATATAGCCATTACTATCAAAAATTACCCCTGAACCAGTGCCTTGCTCTACCAGTACCTTGCGATTGAAATAGTCGCGGGCATAGGCTTTATTCGTAATGCCAACTACCGCCGGTCCAACGGCTTGGGCAGCTCTCACTAATGGGGTGTTACGCGCATCCGACACTTGGGCCTGAGCGCTAGGTGTCTGCACTAATTTTTGTAAGGGCGTCGTACCTTGGGGCGTTGGTTTCGCTAAAAAATTACTATTATAGCCGAGTACCAAACTTCCACCAATAATGGCCCCAATGACCGCAACAATAAATAGCGGTGCAAATTTTTTATACATAACTCTGCCTCCTTACAGAATACTACTTGCAATGCGATTGGGATAGGTGCGATGTAGCTCAATTTCTGAGCCCAGTTGACACCCTTGCTGGGTTAAGATGGTACTCACCGTTTCCATCGCTAGCTCCGGATCATTATTTTTCTGGCTCATATGGGCTAAAAACACTTGCATTCTGGGTTTACGTTCTAAGCGCGCCAAAGTCCAGCCCGCATCATAATTAGATAAATGTCCCCGATTACTCATAATCCGTTTTTTCAAATGCCATGGATAGGGTCCATTTTGTAGCATATCAACATCGTGATTAGACTCTAACACTAGTATGTCACTCAAAGCAATGGCTTGTTTTACTTCCTCAGAAACAAATCCTAAGTCAGTCACCACGCAATACTTTAAATCTTCATTAAAAAAGCGAAAGCCTACCGGTTCAGCAGCATCATGGGAAATACTAAAGGGCTCAACCTTAACCTTCCCAATTTGAAAACTGCTAGGTAATACCTTGCAGCACTCCTCTGGTATCAGTTCTCGGCAGTACATCGCCCCCCAGGTATTCATACTGGCATAAATCGGGACATGATATTTTTTCGTCATGGTTGCCAAACCACTGACATGATCTCGATGCTCATGAGTAATCACTATTCCATCTAGTTCCTCAATGCTGACCCCTAATTCTTCCAAGCTATTTTTGATACGCCGGGTACTAATACCAGCATCTACTAATATTTTAGTATGCTCAAAATCCAAAAATACGGCATTTCCCGTACTACCACTTGCTAACACATGAACTTGCATTGTTTTACCTCCCTTAACTGCCCTTCACGCTACCTATTCTTATCCATTTTTAAAAACCTTTTTTTGTATTCACAGTTAAATAAAGGAATTTTATCATACTTTGTCAAACTATATATCTTGACTTAAACCTATAAAACAATCTACTTTTGTCAGATAAAGAGAGGGATTCCATAAAATGAATGATCAGCGTAAGTCAAAACTACAGTTGATTGATGAATTATCTGCCCTACGGCAACAACTTAGCGAATTACAGCTAGCCCAGGAGTCGTCGTCCGCCCTGGCTAGCCCGAACTTTCGCCACCAAGAAGATGAATTTAAAACCTTAGTAGAAAATTCTCCTGATGCCATTATACGACTTAATCAATCCCTAGAAATTTTATTTGCCAATTCACGGGCGATTACAGTACTAGGAATCCCAGCAAAAAACTACGTTGGTAAAACTCCAACAGAGTTATTCCCTACCTCTAGTTATTATGCCTTCTGGAAAACCACGCTTGAAAAGCTCTTTGCCAACAAAAAGCCTGCTATGTTTGAAGGTGAATTTACCAATTATCAGGGTGAGCATTTTCATTACCACACTTTATTAGTGCCTGAATTTGGCACTGATGGCTCTGTAGATTCTGTCTTGTGCACCATACGTGATATTAGTGAATTAACCCACTTAAAGCACGAACTTACTCGCCTTGACCAATTAAATTTAGTTGGGCAAATGGCGGCGAGTATCGGTCATGAAGTGCGCAATCCCATGACGACCGTACGTGGCTTCTTGCAGCTCTTCAGTCATAAGCCTGAATTCGCTAATTACAAAGAGCACTTTACCCTCTTAATTGAAGAGTTAGATCGGGCTAATGATATTATTAGCGAATTTTTGTCCCTCGCCAAGAATAAACCGTTAAAGCTAGCCCAACAAAATCTCAATGACATTATAACGGCTATTACACCTTTAATTCGCTCCAATGCCACGATGTCCAATAATACGCTTATCCTAGATTTAGAATCAGTCCCAGATTTACTCCTTGATGAGCATGAAATTCGCCAACTTATCCTCAATCTTGTTCATAACGGTCTAGACTCCATGTTACCAGACACGGCAATTACCATTCGAACCTTTGTTGAAAACAATCACGTGGTGATGGCCATTGAAGATATGGGATCAGGTATCCCACCGGAAATCATCAAAAAACTAGGAACGCCCTTTTTTACCACTAAAGATGCTGGCACAGGACTTGGTTTAGCCATTTGTTATAGCATTGCCGCTAGGCACCGAGCCACTATTAAAGTAGCTACTAGTCCTAGCGGTACTACCTTTTTTATAAAATTTGATCAACAATAAATTCGGTTGGTAATGCTTTCATTACCAACTCTTTTATTGTTTCTGGTAATGCTGACAATAACAGCTCAATAATTTCCTGCAAACGAACTGCCGACTTTGCCTCAAAACGCAATGTAAATAATGGCTCGGTTACAGAGGCACGAATCATCCCCCACCCATCAGCAAATTCAAGACGCACACCATCAATGCGATTCGGATGATAAGCAGCCAACTTTGCTGCCGCTGCATCCAAAATGGCTTCCTTGTCTCCGCCCTTATAAGTAACCCGAATATCAGGGGTTAAGAGATAATTAGGGATTTCATCCACCAATTCCCCCAGTGCGCCATGACCAGCCACAAATTCACAGACTTTAAGTCCAGCAAACATGCCATCATCATATCCTAATTCACGAAAGAAAAAGTGTCCGCTAATTTCGCCAGCAAATAAGGCTTTGTGCTCCCTAAACGCTGCCTTACAAAAAGTATGCCCCGCTCTAGCCATTACTGCCTGGCCTCCAGCCTTACTAATTTCTTCGGGAGCAACCATGGAACACTTGGCATCGTAAATAATGGCGCCAGCCTCTTGTTCTAGATAATTACGAGCAATGAGCACAATAATATCATCATTATCAATCGACCGTCCATTTTCATCGCAAAACGCTACCCGATCGCCATCACCATCAAATGCCACCCCGAGCTCAGCGCCACTTTGTCGCACTTTTTCCCCGAGACCCAGTAAATTTTGAGCGAGTGCTGGATTGGGCGAACGATTGGGAAAACTGCCATCAGGCTTACAATATAATTCGATTACATCATAACCTAGCTTGCGAAACAAAGTAGGGGCAATTTCAGAGGTAGCCCCATTACCAGCATCGACTACCACCCGTAATTTACTAGGTTTAGCCAGAGCAGCTGTATCTGCCAAATATTCCTCAATAATCGGTAACTTGGTCACGGTCCCAGTACCAACTACCTGGGCCCCCTCATCTACCAATTGTTTTATTTCTAGAATATCATTCTCCGTAACCGGATCTGGCCCAAGTACTAACTTAAATCCATTATAAGCTGCAGGGTTATGAGAAGCCGTTACCATAACGCCACCCGTCCCCCCCGTTACTTTCAAGGCATAATAAAATACAGGAGTAGCCACGGTACCAATATCGATAACCTCACAGCCAGATTCAACTAAGGCCTCAATCATAATTTCTTTTAGTACTGGTGTTGATAAACGAACATCACCGCCAACGACGACTTTTTGTCCGGTCAGTTTTACACCAATGGCATAGCCAATTTCCTTTGCTATCTCATTAGTGAGCTGAGTACCAGCAATGCCACGAATATCACAAGCGTGAAAAATTTTCATAAAATAAGGTTATCCTCCTTTATTTAACAACAGACTATTCAAAAAATCTCCCCATGAGAAAAAAATGCATGGTGGTATCCGTATGGATATAAATTGGATTATCATTATTGTAGCATCTCAGATGATATAGTACAATGAGGCACCCTTTCCTATGTCTTAACATACCTTATATCAAACATAGGCAATTCAAAGAAAGAGATGATGACAAGAAAACAGGGAGGCATTTCAACTTATGGCCAGTGCTGAAAAGATGTTTAAGTTAATGCTCGAAGAAATTCACCAAACTACAATCCCCCTAAGTGCGGTTCTACAAAATCAAGAAATCATGATTATCCAGAACAAACAAATCATTGAATTATTAGAGCAAGTTCGTGTTTCTTCCAGTGAAAGTAATACTTAGACCAAACTTCGTAAGTTTAAGAAAAACACTAAAAGATATACTTTCAAGGTATATCTCTTAGTGTTTTTTCTGTATGGTTCTTCATATTAACTACAGCCCATTGCTGCCAAGCTTGCTGAAACGTCCCATTGTTAAGACCTAAGTTTGCTTGCACTGTCTTTTCCATGCTCTGTCCTTTTTTTAAGCCATTAATAACATCCTGTAATTTTCCCTCTCCATGGACCTCATCAATATACCGTATCGCCGCCAAGGACTCACGGTATGCTAAGGACTGGTCAGGCAAATTATCAAAATCCCCATTCAGTTGTGCCATGGTATATAGCTTGCCATCTAACTGATTAGTCCTGGTTTGCCATTCATAATGATTGACGCGGTATTCTAGATACTGAGCTAGTCCCTCTGTAAACCAACGAGGATAATTACCATTTGTTATATAATCAAATACCAAATGGGTATACTCATGAACCAAAGGACCAGAATGAATAAATTCTTGTACCGATGCACCAGAATTTAGCCACACATGAGGTGACAATAATTGAATCACCCCACCCCAATATACGCCCATGGCACTTTCGTTACCAGACCACCCAAAAGCTTGTCGTAGTTCATTCTTATTGGGTTGTACTAGGATCAGGGTCTTACCAGGGGGAGCGTAGCCTAATTCACCTGTGACAGGAGTGTAGGCAGCCTCAGCGGCTTCAGCAATCATGGGAATGGTATCAGCATCAACGGCTGTATATTTAATCCTAAAATGTTCTGTTTCAGTAACCGCCATCTGGCGAGTCTGGTAATCCACTTTCATTTGTACGACTTGACGTACGAGAGGATACACCCACATTTGAGGTCTAGAAGGCATTGTGAGTAATAAGAATGCGGCAAAAAACAGCCCGCCAATTACGATCAACATATTGGCAGGGTTGGTTGTGATATTACGCATAAGACACCCTTTCTATATCCAAGAGTTACAGGTGCCAATTATATCACAGACCCTCACCACTGCCTATCGGTATTTTATGTCAACTAGTTATTGATGTTCTTCCCTAGCCCACTTCATTACACAAGACGACCACGTCAAACCTGCACCAAAGCCAACTAGTACAATGATATCGCCCTTTTTAATCCGCTCTGTCTTAACCGCTTCTGCTATTGCCATGGGGATAGAAGCTGCTGACGTATTACCATAGCGATCAACCGTCACCATTACTTTTTCCATTGGAACTTTTAGACGTTTGGCAGCCGATTGAATAATTCTCATGTTAGCTTGATGAGGAATTAAACAATCAATTTCCGTGCAATCAATCTCAGCGCGCTCTAACGCTTTGAGTGCTGCCTCACCCATGATTTTAACAGCAAATTTGAAAACTTCATTGCCATTCATTTTTATATAATGCAAGCGATTTTTTACAGTTTCCTCGGATGCTGGCAGCCGAGAACCGCCAGCAGGCATTTCCAAATGCTCCCCGCCTGAACCATCTGCACCTAGCTCCACGCCCAAAATTCCATAGCCTTCTTCCACTTCACCAATTACAGCAGCGCCAGCACCATCACCAAATAATACGCAAGAATTACGGTCTGTCCAATCCATAATTTTGGAAAGAGTTTCGGCACCAATGACCAACACTTTTTTATATAAGCCACTGCTAATAAACTGACTGCCCACGGTCAGCCCGTATACAAAGCCAGAACAACCAGCAGACAAGTCAAAGGCAGCAGCATTCACTGCACCAATTCGATCTTGTACTAAACAAGCCGCTGACGGAAATACCATATCTGGAGTCACAGTAGCTACAATAATTAGATCAATTTCTTCTGGTGTAACGCCCGCATCCTTCAGCGCCTGCTGACCAGCCTTTACCGCTAGATCACAAGTTGTAACTCCTTCTTCGGCAATGCGTCGTTCTTTAATACCAGTACGTTCTACAATCCATTGATCAGATGTGTCAACAATTTTTTCCAAATCATAATTGGTCATGATTGTCTCAGGAACATAACTTCCTATTCCAATAATACCAACACTTCTTTTACTGTTTTTCATACGTACACATTCCTCTCCTACCGTAATTTCTACAAATTTCAAACCAAAGATTCTCTATGACAACGATCTAATATGCTAATCGTATCAACCAGGTGATTATTAAAAATTTGCCTTGCTATAAAAAGTAATTCCTTGATCATTGGATCTTGCAGGGAATATAAGACTCGCGTCCCTTCCTTATAAGTTGTGACGATTTTTTTATTGCGAAGAATGGCTAATTGTTGTGAAACAGCTGATCCTTCTGCACCACATAAGTTCTGCAATTCATTCACATTTTTATTTCCGTCACATAGAAATTCCAAAATATGAACTCTTAAGGGATGAGACAAAGCCTTAAAGAATTCAGCCTTAAATTGTTGAACTTCTCGATTCATAACCCAGATACCTTCCTTATCAAATTTTTTTTAGATATTTATTACATATTACACCTAAATAGATCAATTTATCGCTATATGTTTTTCTGAATATTATATTACTATAGATATTCAGATATTACAATATCACAATATTGTACATATTTAAACTATGGGTGTATAATGATAATCCTATGTATTTTCACAATAATTGAAAGGGGTCTTCACATGTTACGCGCAATTCGAGTACCACTAAAACGTTATTTTACTAGATTTTTCAAAAGAGATTTGTTATCCGGTCTTACCGTCGGGGTTATTGCCCTACCACTTGCCATGGCCTTTGCCATTGCCTCGGGTGTAAACCCAGAGTATGGTATTTATACTACGATTATTGCTGCTTGTTTGGTCGCCATCTTTGGTGGGAGCAAATTTCAGGTCGCTGGACCTACTGGTGCTTTTGTGCCCATTTTACTTTCCGTTGTGTTAACTTACGGCTATGAAAATTTACTAATTGCTGGATTTTTATCTGGAATTATTTTAATTATTATGGGCCTTTTAGATATGGGTTCACTCATCAAATTCATCCCTCGTTCGGTAACCATTGGCTTTACATCCGGTATTGCCGTTACTATTTTCACTGGGCAAATTGCCAATTTTCTAGGTCTTACTGGCCTTGTACACCACGAAAGTTTTCTCGCTAACATGAACGAAATTTTGATTCATCTTAATACCATCAATCCCTATAGTACGCTGACTGCGGTCATTAGTCTAATTGTCATTCTTATTACACCCCGTATCTCCCCAAAAATTCCAGGTTCTTTAGCTGGACTTTTGATTTCTACTGGAGTTGCTACCCTATTCTTTCCTAATGAAGTGAGCACCATCGCTTCAACCTTTGGCGGAATACCTGGTAATCTACCACAACTAAAAATTCCAACCTTCACCCTAGACAACATTAATTATCTACTACGGCCAGCCCTGACCATTGCCCTCTTAGGTTCCATCGAATCCTTACTGTCTGCTGTTGTGGCGGACGGCATGAGCGGCACTCAGCACAATAGTAACAAAGAGCTCATTGGTCAGGGAATTGCCAACATGATAACGCCATTATTTGGTGGTATCCCAGCAACAGGTGCCATTGCCCGCACGGCAGCAAACATCCGCACTGGAGCCGCTACCCGATTTTCTATCATCATTTCCGGCCTCTTTGTCCTCGTTACCATGCTAACGCTAGCCCCCTATGCTGGCCTCATTCCACTAGCAAGCATGGCCCCCGTTCTCATGATTGTCTCTTATAATATGAGCGAACATCGCGCCTTTAGAGGGATTTTAAAAGTACGTTCCCTGAGTGCTGGTGTCTTGCTGATTACGTTTTTGCTGACAGTCCTCGCTGACCTCACTGTGGCGGTCGAAGTTGGTTTATTACTAGCCATGATGCTTTTCGTCAAACGCATGAGTGAAATCATGGTGGTCAGTCAAGTCCTTCCCGATGAGGAAAATAACCTCATTGAAGTTTCCGATGACGACCTAGTAGCCACACCGGATTGTCCGCAAATCAGTATTTTCAGCATCGAAGGTCCTTTATTCTTTGGCGCAGCCCAGATGTTTTCCCACAGCATTATGAATACCATTCAATATGATCCCAAAGTGATTATCTTGCGCATGAGTAAAGTTCCGCTAATTGATATCACTGGCGAAAACCATCTGCGCACCATCATTGAAAACCTGCACAAAAGAGGTATTATCGTATTAATTGCTGGTTTAAGTGGACAACCCCATAAGAAAGTACTTAAAACCGGGCTCTATGAAAAAGTTGGTAGTCAGCATTTCTTCCCTCACACATCCAATGCGATCACCTATGCTGTAAATCTTATTGATAATGCCTGTTGCCAGACCTGCGACAAAGCTATTTTTAAAGATTGTTTACTATCGGATAAAAATATAGCAAACTAAATGCAAAACTATAGCTATCTATGAGATACCAATTATCTCTATCAAACAAACAATTACAAAAAAGAAGCTGGCTTCTGTACAATACGGAAGTCAGCTTCGTAACAGTAATCATCTCTGTTTAATTTATTTTTTTTGACTGACAAGCAGGACAAACGCCATAAAAATAGAATTGTTGCCCCGTTAATTCATAGTCCGTACCTTGTGCCACTTGCTGTAAAAAAGCACTGTAATCAATATTCTCAATATCTTCTACCTGACCACATTTTGTGCATCTTACATGAGGGTGGTTGCTAGTATCCGCATCATAGCGGAAGCTTTCTTCTCCAGCGTTTAGGATTTGTACCAAACCAATTTCTTTGAGAATTTCCATGGTTTTGTAAACCGTAGCTAAGCTCATCGTCGGGTACATCACTTGTAGGTCATTAAAAATCATCTCGGCATTGGGATGAGATTTGGTTGCCGCCAACATATTATAGATTGCCAATCGTTGAGGGGTCACTTTAAACCCTTTTTCGCGGAGTAAAGAAGTTATACATATTTCCATATACTCACCACCTATTCTGTATATCCATTACTATAAGAAAATTATTATTGAATAGTATTGTCTATATAGTAATACATAATAAAAACTATTGTCAAGGATTTTAATTTTTTTAGGTTGTAAATGGATAAAATAAGCTCTGTGGAGCATCCACAGAGCTTATTTTATCCATTTACACGTTACTGCATTTGACCACTAAATTTACTTTTAGCTTGGGCAATTTGTTGAGCAGTAGCACTTTCAACACTGTAGAAACCTTTTTGTTGCATCAAATCAAATACTTGCTTTTGTTGACTGTACACATCGCCAAGAACTGTCATATAGTCACGTCTAAGTTGTTCATTGGAAGTTTCAAGAATAAAGGTGTTTAATGCTTCTGCTTTGTGCTTGCTTTCATTTAATGCGAGTTGAAGTATATCTCTTTCAGCAAATTGTGCACCTTGTCCACTTTGACCTGCTTGTTGACCTGCCATGTAATCACCTCATTTTTTTATTATTTTAGCTTTGCGCTGAATTTAAATGTTTGCTAAGGGTCTGAAAATGTTGCTGACTTTTTTGAGCCATTTGCTGAAATAATTGTTTGCTGTCATTACATTGAATGGCAGACGCAAAATTATTCAACGTATTCACCGTAGTTTGCTCCATTCCTAAAATATCTTCTAACTGCATAACTTCTTTTGCTGATAACACAAAGATCCCTCCTTTCTGATGTACAGTACCCCGAGCCGCGGTAAAATAAATTTCGAATTTTCTTCCGCGTCTAATCTAGCATGTACCATATACAATCATATTATGTACGCTTTTTTGTTTCCACATAACAAGCGTAATAAGCTATGACAGCAACAACAGGCGGGCTGGATTCTTATCGTTATCAGCGACAATTCAACACTAACAATGTACTTAAACGGTAAAAAAAGAATCGCTTAACAACATGTTAGGCGATTTTAAAATTGCCATGTAAAAGATATAGTGCGATGTATATAGATCAACGGAAAGACTTTACAAATTATTATGGATTTCTTGAGAACTTAGCTCTTGCTCCGATCGGATACGTATCCAAGTACACACCGCATCACCAATCACAAATACCACTAATACAATCATAATGCCGCTTGCTACGGCCAACAAATAATTCTTACTCGGCAAGTAGTTCATTGTAATGTTCAAATAGCCTGCGGCCACCGTGGTGACAGTCAAGAAACTCATGGGAATCATCGTCGTCCACGCATACTGCGCTTTTCCCATCCTAAATAGAATGGTTGTCCCAATGGCCAACGTCATGCTCCCTAGTAATTGGTTGGCTACCCCAAAGAGTGGCCAGATTGTAGATATGGATCCACCATATACCAAATAACCCCAAGTCAAGGACATTAATGCACTAGCGCCAACCATTCCAGGTTTCCAGTGAGGATCTTTTAATGGTTTATAAACCATCCCTCCCAGTTCCTGAATCAAGTAGCGTCCCACACGCGTACCCGCATCAATGGTTGTTAGGATAAATAGCGCCTCAAACATGATGGCGAAATGATACCAAAACGACATCAGTTTCTCCAATCCAGGTAGCTTCGCGAAAATATACGCCATCCCCACAGCAAGGGATACAGCACCACCTGGACGCCCAGCAACATTTTCCCCCACCATATGAGATAAATTGCCTAAATCCAGAGTGTGCATGTTCAGTGTGGCAAAGACTGCTGGAGAAGTGTTAATGGCAAAATAATCTCCCGGAAATAAACTAGTCGCCGCAATCAAGGCCATCAATGCCACAAACGACTCAACTAACATACCACCAAAACCCAATGCACGAATCTCAGATTCATTGGTTAACATTTTAGAGGTAGTACCAGTGGCAATTAGAGAATGGAAGCCTGAAACAGCGCCACAAGCAATGGTAATAAACATAAAAGGCCATACCGGACCGGGAATAATTGGACCCCCTCCATAAATAAACGATGTAAAGGCGGGCATCTGAATTTGAGGTTGCACAATAATGATACCTAAGGCTAAGGCTGAAATAGTACCAATTTTCATATAGGTACTCAAGTAATCACGAGGCGCTAACAGTAGCCACACTGGGAGGGCTGCCGCCACAAAACCGTACACTGCCAGCATAATTGATATTTGCCCTTTATCAAAGGTAAAATACGGTGCCAACCAAGAGCTCTGCACCATAGGACCAACAAAAACCCCCAGCAGTACTAAGGATACACCAATTACAGTACCTTCCCCAATATGACCAGGGCGTAAATACCGCAAATAAAGTCCAATGAAAATCGCAATAGGAATGGTCGCTGCCACAGTAAAGGTCCCCCACGGACTATCATATAGGGCATTCACTACCGCAATAGCAAGGCCCGCCATGGTAATTACTAAAATAAATAATACCGCAATACTAGTTGCCAAACCAGAAGCTTTGCTAATTTCTTTTTTGGCAATTTCAGCAATGGATAAACCATCATGACGCACAGATGCAAACAAAATTACCA
>Ga0224518_1000119_pt1 | contig 12123 bp, 10 predicted proteins | sample IRBST25metaG_FD_179891 | JGI IMG/M metagenome (GOLD analysis project Ga0224518, IMG submission 179891) | Peat soil microbial communities from Stordalen Mire, Sweden - IR.B.S.T-25 | ecosystem: Environmental > Terrestrial > Soil > Wetlands > Peat | place: Sweden: Norrbotten County, Stordalen Mire...
GAATGCTGGGGTCATAACATACAATCCTAATTTATCGGAACTGATTGCCATTGATAAAAAAGGCTATCATAATAAATTACCAAATTATTTGCGGCTGATTGCTGATATTCGTAGCCGGAACTTTGATCTAGTCATCAACTTACATGCTAATGAACGTGCATCGGCGATTGCCGCGTTTAGTGGCGCGCAACACATTGTAGGCTTTTCGGCAAAAGGTTTTGGCTTACTGTTTGATTCTTTGGTCAAGGAGCGGACGGATATTCATCAGGCAGATGCCTATTTAACAGTATTGAAGGCTGTAGGTGTGGAGAAAATTGACCATCAAGGTCTTGAAATGTGGGTAGATGAAGCTACTGAAGAAGTAGCGAGTGAGATTTGGGAGAAGGCTTTCCAAAATTCACAGGCACTACTTCCTCAAGTTATTGGCCTTAATACTGGTGGTAGTTGGCCTACCAAACGTTGGACGAAGCAGGGCTTTGCGGAACTTGCCGATGAGCTATTAGAAAAAAACTATGGGGTAGCTTTTTTTGGTGGTCCGATGGATGTAGCCGATGTAACAGAGATCCTGTCCCTCATGAAATATGGGCAGCATGAAAAATTGGCGATCTTTACGGGAAAAACTAGCTTACTTGAAATGGCGGCACTAGTGAAAAAGTGCACCGTCTTGATTACTGGTGATTCTGGGCCCATGCATATCGCGGTATCACGAAAAGTTTCTGTGATTGGAATTTTTGGTCCATCGGATTCCAAGAGGTATGCACCTTACCAGCAGGAAAGCAACGTGATAAAACTTGGCTGTGATTGTCAGCCCTGTGGCAAGCATCGCTGTGATATTGGACATCTTTGCATGGAAAAAATTACGGTTAATATGATATTGGCAAAGCTTAGTGAGTTCAAAATAAACTAATTAAGGAGTATTATGAGTATATCTGATGAGATCAATGTAAGTAAAGTATCGAGATGGCAAATGTTTTTTAAAAACATTCAGCAAGACCTAAAATTATATCTATTTATCCTTCTAGTGTTTTGTGTATTTCGTATCGGGTTTATTACTGTGCTCCATGAATATATCAACGAAACGACCACTGCAAAAGAAATAGTAACAGCCTTGTATTATGGCTTGCGAATTAGCCTTAAAAGCAGCGGCATTATCACCTTACTGTCTTTCCTATTTTGTACATTGCTGAATGTTATCGTTGTGAATAAAAATTTGGGAAGAATTCGACTTTATCTTGGGAGTGTATATATCAGTGTGTTAGCACTGTTGTTTAATGCCAGGATTCCTTTCTATGAAGATTTCCATATGGCATTTAATGAATTTATTTTTAATACCTTTAATGATGATGTTGTTGCGTTAGGCCATACGTTAGTGGAACAATATCACTTACCAATTCGTTTATTCTGTGCGTTACTGCTATCAATACTGTTTTCCAGTGGATTAAGAGCCATATTGGCGACACGTACTTATCCATTACCAAAGTTCTCACGGTGGTATGCAACTGTTGCTTTTCGTACCAGTATTGTGTTAACAATTGCTGCTTTTATGCTATTTAGCAGGTTTGGTGGCAGTTTTAATTATGCTAACTCCGTTCACTGGGAGAATTCTGCGATTAGTCGCGATGCATTCTTAAATGAAGCCATTTTAGACGATGTTCAGGCTCTATACCGTGCCTATATTACTTATGTAAGACTAAAGGAAGGCAAAGGACTTCATGTGCAGGCGGATCATATTGGTGAATATGCAGCTCATTTAGCAGGAAAAAAACTGAATTCTAATAATTTGGATGATTTTCTTAGAAAACAGGCTCAGGGACCTAAGATACAAAAGCCTAAGCACATCTTTATCATTGTTGGCGAGAGCTATGCGGGCTGGTCGGTAATGCCTAAGTATAAGGATGTCAACATTGCCAATGGTTTAAAAAACATTATTGCCCAGGCTAATGCTGCTTATACTCCGGCCTTTGTGCCCAATGGGACAGGTACTATGGAGGCCATGAACGGATTGATTACGGGCTTGGCTGAGGTTAATTTGAGTCCTAACTACCAAGCAGATGCCTATAAAAATGTGTATAGTACTGCCATCGCTCCACAAATGAAGAAGCTAGGTTATAAAACGTATCTCTGGTATGGCGGATTTTCATCCTGGCAACGTATGAAGGAATTTTCCTTGGCACAAGGTTTTGATGAATCTTATGCTTCGAATGATATGGAAAATCAGTCAGGAAATTCCTGGGGCAGTGAGGACAAAAATTTCTTTAATGGAATTACTGCTAACTTTAAAGATGACCAGCCTAGTTTCCATATTATTTTGACGACCTCCAATCATCCCCCCTACACGGTTAATGTGCAAGGGGAAGGTTTCAATCCTACTAGCACCTTTGGTGGGATACCCGATAAAATGAAATCCGATGGAGAAGCTCTTAGTAAACTTGGACATTTTTGGTATGCAGATCAGTGTATTACTGAGTTTATAAAAAACATGTATCAAAAGTATCCAGATAGTATTTTTATCGTTACTGGTGACCATGCAGATCGTTTTAATATCGAGCCTAATCCTAGTTTAGCAGAACGATATACCATTCCTTTTGTACTCTATGGACAAGGAGTTTACCCTGGGCTGTTACCTTCTGATGTAGCAGGTGGGCAACTCAATATCATGCCAACACTGATGGAGCTGATTGCACCAAAAGGTTTTGAATATTATTCAGTCGTACCGAGCATGACCATGGGCAGTAAGGAAGGCATTAACCGAGATTTTTGGGTTACATCGGATAGTATTGGTAAAGTAGACTCTACTACAATAGAAAAGGGCCCATGGGCTCAAGAAATGGATACCCAACCTGACGTTAATAAAATAAAGCAAGATATTGATGCAGTGCAAGCCGTATCATGGTGGATGATTAAAAATGGAAAGACTATAAAATAATATAGTCTTTCCGTTTTTAAAAAACTTTATAAAGTTGAAAATCGTATAGGCATAGATGTATAATAAAAGACAGATAACTAGGTGTAATAGGCAGGTTTTACAGCTTTTCTGTAGAATTAGATAGATTAGAGAGAGTTTTAAAAGAATAAGCAAGGGAGTGTAGTGATGTTGTGCATCAAAAATTAAAAGTATTCTTTTTAGTAATGATGGATGTATTTATTGTATCGATTACCCCCTATTTGGCATTGTATATTCGTTTGGAAGGTGTATTAAAGAATAGCTTCTATGATACTTTATTTGATGTAATGCCGGAGATTATTGGGATAAGGTTGATTACGTTTTACTTTTTTGGACTTTATAATCGTTTATGGCGTTATGCCAGTATTAATGAAGTAATGGTGATCCTTGGAGCTGTTACAATTAGTTCACTTTTCATAATTGGTTATATATATATAGCGGCGGTGAACTTGCCGAAGAGTTTTCATTTGCTAACATGGCTTTGTACGGTATTATTTATTGGTATCAGTCGATTTTGTGTGCGTACTACCCATTATTGGCGCAAGCAAAAAAATAAGCAGCACTGTACCAATGTTTTAATTGTGGGTGCAGGCGATGCTGGCGCAATGATTGCTAGGGAAATTCAGCAACGGTATTATACAAGTAAGAACATCGTCGGTTTTGTTGATGATGATGAGTATAAAAATCAGCAAAGGCTATTTGGCATAAAAGTATTAGGAAAATGTAAAGACATTGAAAATATTATTGATACCTATCAGGTTAGTGAAATCATTATCGCCATGCCGTCAGTTGATGGAACAGTTCTACGACAAATTATTCATGAATGCAAAGCTACCCAGTGCGTGGTAAAAACCTTACCAGGGATGTATGAGCTGATTGATGGTAAGGTAAGCGTGCAACAATTACGTAATATTGTCTTAGAAGATCTATTAAGGCGCGATCCTGTTACACTAGATTTAGAGGAAATTGCTTCTTATTTATCGGGTAAACGTGTTTTGATTACGGGAGCGGGTGGTTCGATTGGTTCAGAGCTTTGCCGACAGATTGCTAAAATGTCGCCAAAATTGCTTGTTTTAGTGGGAAAAGGTGAAAATAGTATTTATGAAATTGACAATGAATTGCAGGGCAAATATCCTAACTTAGAGGTACAGGCAGTCATCGCCGATGCACGGGATGAACAACGCATTCACTCTGTTTTTAAGCAGTTTAAACCGCAAGTTGTTTTTCATGCTGCTGCGCACAAACATGTTCCGCTGATGGAAGCCCAACCAGCAGAATCGGTACGTAATAATATTTTTGGGACAAAGACAGTGGCTGAGGCTGCTGACCGCTTCAACACAGAAGTGTTTGTCATGATTTCAACAGACAAAGCCGTCAATCCGACGAGTGTTATGGGGGCTACGAAACGGGTAGCTGAGCTTATTATTCAGCAGATGAGTGAAATCAGTAAGACTAAATTTGTTGCTGTGCGTTTTGGTAATGTGTTAGGCAGTCGTGGTAGCGTCATCCCTTTATTTAAAAAGCAAATTGCCCAAGGGGGACCGATTACCATTACACATCCTGATATGAAACGTTATTTCATGACCATACCAGAAGCTTCTCAGTTAGTGCTACAAGCTGGTGCTCTGGCAAAGGGCGGAGAGGTTTTTGTGTTGGATATGGGTGAACCTGTGAAGATTATGGACATGGCCTCTGATCTGATTGAATTATCGGGGTTGGTACCTCATGAGGATATTAAAATAGAATTTAGTGGTTTGCGCCCTGGTGAGAAGTTATTTGAAGAATTGCTTACTGCTGAAGAAGGCACTGCATCGACCAAACATCAAAAAATATTTGTTGCCAATTTGAAAAAAGTCGATGAGGAAAAATTATATCGTGGTTTATCAATGTTGAAAAATGAAATTAGAACGGAGAAAGTCGTTGAGATCATAAAGCAGCTTGTACCCACGTATAAAACCAAATTAGATCAGCAATGCGTTGCCATGCACGATGCTAAAAAGGTAGTTGGTAATAAATGTGTAAAAATCGATGAGAAATGCCAGCAATCTGCAGTCGGCATGCAGTGATACGTTTAAAAATGGGAGGTAGTAATGATCAAAAGAATAATGGATATCGTGGCTTCTTTCATTGCTATTATTATATTCATGCCATTATTATTGGGGGTTGTCATATTAATTGCCTTGGATTCACGGGGCCCCATATTGTTTGTTCAGCGTAGGATTGGCATTAATGATCAAGAATTTCTCATGTACAAATTTCGCACCATGTTTATTGGTACGCCAGAGGTGGCCACTGATAAGCTGACCAATAGTCAACAATATATTACAAAGATAGGCTATTATTTGCGGAAATACAGCGTCGACGAATTGCCCCAATTGTTTAATGTGCTATTGGGGCATATGTCGCTAGTAGGACCTAGGCCGGCACTGTATAATCAAGATGATTTACGTCAGATGCGAAAAAAAGCGGGAATTGATCAGATCAGACCAGGAGTTACTGGGTGGGCACAGATTAATGGTAGAGATGAAATTTCGCTACAAGAAAAAGTGGAATTTGATTTAACTTATTTGCGAAAGCAAGCAATTTTACTAGATTTGAAGATTTTATTTTGGACAGTATTTAGTATTTCTTCTGGAAATGGTGTTAGTAAGAAGTCAACAATATAAGGTTGCGGTTCAAACGGAAAGTAGTTTGTATCATTGGAGAAAATCTCATAATGGGTGTTATGAAGAAAAAAATTATGGAGATGAATTGCCTTGAAGTTTATTCCATACGGTCATCAGGAGATTGATAAGGATGACGTCCAAACTGTACTAGAAGTGTTACAATCTGATTGGTTAACACAAGGACCAGTAATTGATATTTTTGAAAAAACGGTAGCTGACTACTGTGGTGCAAAATATACAGTGGCTGATTATGAAGAGGCAATTAGTATACCTATATATCATGGACTAACAAATGAAGAACAAGACTATGTGATAGCTGCATTAAAGAAGGTGTTGTCTTGATTAGGAATAAACTTTGCTTGGGAACTGTTCAGTTCGGATTAAACTATGGTATTAACAACACCGTAGGAAAACCAGCAACTCAAGATGTATTTACGATGCTTGATGAAGCCATTGCGAGTGGAATCACTTGTTTTGACACCGCCTATGCTTATGGAACGGCAGAAGAGTTGCTAGGTCAATATGGGATTAATAAACATGATGTTAAGGTTATTACAAAATTAAAACCTAACTTAATACAAGAACAAAATAAAAATGTAATCAAAATAATTGAAGAACAAATTAGACAATCATTGCAACGAATCAACATCGATGTACTAGATGGATATTTATTGCACACACCTACGGATTTTTATAATCCATATGTGATAGAAGGCTTAGCAAGTGCGAAGGCAAAAGGTTTGATAGAAAATGTTGGTGTTTCTATCTATGAAACTGAGCATGCTTTAGATGTAGTGAAAAGTGGGAGCGTTGATTATATACAAATACCCTACAGTATATTTGATCAACGCTTAGATCAAACCGACTTTTTTGAAATAGCCAAGCAAAATAAAATTACCGTGTATGGTAGAAGTGCATTTCTGCAAGGTCTTATCGTAATGGAAGATCATAGAATACCAACGCATTTAGCTAAAACTAAAGAATATTTACAACAATATGATGGGATTATAAGAAAATATGGTTTTTCGAGAGCGGAGGCTGCCTTCTTGTTTTCATACACTCACCCAGGTATTGATTATGTAGTATTTGGTGTGGACAACGTGGAGCAATTACAGAAAAATATATTGTTTAACAATAGAAAAATGGATTTTTCTGCATGTAGGTTAGAAATAAGCAGCCATTTTCACGAGATAGAAAAAACTATTATATTTCCTAGCCTGTGGTCCAAAAAATGAATAACCTCAAGGATTTTATCCGGGGTAAAAAATTCGGAGAGGCTATTTATAATTGGGAGGATGGTTTATGAATCGAGTAGCAATTATTCAGGCAAGGCTGGGATCTACCCGACTACCAGGGAAATGCTTATTAAAATTGATGGGTAGGACAGTAATTCAGCATATTATCGAGCGTATACAAGCAGCTAAATGTATCGATCAGATTATATTAGCTACAACAGTCAATGAAGAAGATCAGGCTTTAGTGGATGTAGCTCACGCTATGGGGCTAACTGTCTACCGTGGTAGTGTAAATGATGTTTTAGACCGTTTTTACCAAGCCGCTAAAATGGTTAACGCAGACATCATTTGTCGGATTACTGCAGATGATCCTTTTAAAGATCCGAATATCATTGATATGATTATCAACCAATTTATTGAGGGAAAGTATGATTATGTCAGCAATACTATTTCGCCAACTTATCCAGAAGGGCTAGACATAGAAGTTTTTTCCTTTGCTGCTCTTGAAAAAGCCTGGCGAGAAGCGCATAAACCTTCAGAAAGGGAACACGTAACACCGTATATATGGAATAATCCTCAAGCATTCAAACTTTATAATGTTAAATATGCAGAGAATATATCACATCTGCGCTGGACTTTGGATACCGCTCCTGATTGGGTATTCATTCAGCAAGTGTATGAAGAATTGTATCGGTCTAAAGAAATTTTTTTTATGAATGACGTACTGAATTTATTAAGGATAAGGCCTGAATTGAATGATTTAAATAGTGGGATAGTCAGAAATGATGGTTATTTAAAATCAATAGCCCAAGAAGCACAAAATAAAGGCTCTGTGTGAGCAAGGAGGAAATCATATGAGTGACATGATTCGCCGTGTAGGAGATACTGAAAGAAGATACGTTATGGAAGTGTTAGATACTGAATTCCGAAGCTCTAAAGGTAGTCTGATGATGAAAAGGTTAGAGGATGCGTTTGCCGAAAGGTTTGGAGTTAAGTATGCAATTAGCCATGTGAATGGTACGGCTACGCTACATTCAGCGATAGCGGCCGCAGGGGTAGGCGTAGGCGATGAAGTTATTGTACCGCCATTGACTATGTCTGCAACTTCCTTTGCCGTTTTGCATAATAATGCAATTCCTGTATTTGCGGATGTGGATCCTGATACCTTTAATATTTCTCCTCAATCCATACGAAATTGTATCACACCTAGGACGAAAGCTATCATACCTGTGTCTTTATATGGATTGCCATGTGATATTGATGAGATACTTAAAATAGCCCAGGAATATAACTTAGTGGTTATCGAGGATGATGCTCAATGTTTTCTAGGGAAGATTAATGGACGGATAATAGGATCAGCACCCCATATGGCAAGTTTCAGCTTCCAAAGTTCAAAACATATGACCAGTGGCGAAGGCGGGATGATTGTTACTAACGACCTGGAGTTGGCCACAAAGGTTAGAAGGTTTTCCAGTTTAGGATATGCAGGTGTTGGAGCTGCTAAGGGAAAAATAACTAAGGCAGATATCCAAGACCCCAATTATGATCGACATTGTTCACTTGGCTGGAATTATCGTATGCCAGAAATTTGTTCGGCAGTGGCTTTGGCTCAGTTGGAGCATCTTGAGGAATTGGTACAGCGCCGCATTGATTCTGCACAACTTTTTGCAAGTGTAATGGAGAACTTCTCATGGTTGACACCTCAGAGAATACCCGCTGGTTTTGAATCTTCTTATTGGACGTTGGCAGTTAAGTTGGAAAATCCTGAAATATCTTGGCATAGATTTAGAGATAAGTTTAAAGAAAATGGTGGGCATGGTGTATACGCCGCATGGAAATTAACATATTTTGAACCAATGTTCCAAAATATGCAACTTTCTGGAAGAGAAGATTTTCTGGGGCAACCATTTAATAAAGGGAAATTACAAACATATAGTAATGGCTTGTGTCCTATTGCCGAGTATTTACAGCCAAGAATATTACAATTCAAGACGAATTATTGGAATTGGGATGAAGCAGAACAACAGGCGGAGATTTTAAAACGTACGATTCGAGAGCTAGATAAATAGGACGGCGGGAAATAGTATGAGGATTTTAGTTTTTGGTGTTACTGGAATGTTGGGACAAGCATTGCAACGAGAGGCAAAAGCAAGAAATATAGAGATCATTGGTGTTGCCCGCGCGGGAGCGGATATTTGTTTGGATATACGGAATGAAAGTCTTGTAAGCACCACAATTTCACAGCTGAAGCCTGAGATAATCATTAATGCGGCAGCCATTACCAGTTTAGCGGAATGTGAAAAAAATCCTGGCTATGCCTATCAAGTCAATTCTCGACCAGCTGGGATAATAACACAACAGTGTCGCAAAAATGGGATATATTTCATTCAGATTTCAACAGATCATTACTACATTGGGGATAAGGATGCCAAACACAAAGAAAGTGATGATGTTTGCCTGCTCAATGAGTATGCACGTACCAAATATGCTGCGGAGAAATTTGCAATGACTTACGAGCAGTCACTGATAGTTAGGACGAATATTGTTGGTTTTCGGGGAAATCTAGCTCAACCAACATTTATGGAATGGATAATTAAAAAATTAAAAGAACGGGATTCTATCACTCTTTTTAACGATTTTAATACATCAAGTATTGGTGTATTACAATTTTCTAAAGCATTATTTGATGTAATTGATAAAAGCCCTTTGGGATTATTGAATCTTGCAAGTCGAGATGTGGTAAATAAGGAAACCTTCATTAGAAAGATTGCAGAAAAAATGGGTTATTCACTATCTCATGCTAAAATTGGTAGTGTAAATGCCAATAATACTATTCTTCGGGCGGATAGTTTGGGCCTTGATATTGTAAAGGCAGAAGCTATTATCGGTAGGCGTCTACCAACGTTTGATGAAGTAATTGATCATCTAATAAACGAATATAGTGAGGAGATCAACCAATGAGACACGATTCCGTAATCGAAATTAATCAAAGAGAGATATCAATAAACGCACCTGCTTATTTTATAGCCGATATTGCTGCTAATCATGATGGTGAATTGAATCGCGCCAAGGAATTAATATGGTTGGCTAAGGAAGCAGGGGCAGATGCGGCAAAATTCCAGCACTTCAAAGCTGGTAAAATTGTAAGTGATTATGGGTTTAAACACCTTGGCACTCAAATGAGTCACCAAATGGCCTGGAAGAAAAGTGTATATGAGATTTATGAGCAATGCGAATGCAATCGGGAATGGAACGAAGAAATAATCAAAACGGCAAAGAGTGCGGGCATTGATTTTTTAACGACTCCATACGATATCGAAGCTATTGAAATGCTTAATGACTTTATACCAGCCTATAAAATCGGATCAGGCGATATTACCTGGACTCAATTTATTGAGAAAATTGCAGCCAAGGGTAAGCCAGTACTATTAGCCACAGGAGCGGCAACAATGGAGGATGTGGAACGTGCGGTAGATGCGATTCTTACTCACAATAGAAAATTGGTCTTGTTGCAGTGTAACACAAATTATACTGCAAGTTTTGAAAATTTCCAGTATATTAATTTGCGAGCATTAGAAGTATTTAAAATCCGATATCCTAACATGATACTTGGATTATCAGATCACACCCCTGGACATGCAACAGTCTTAGGTGCAATAGCACTGGGAGCTAGAATAATTGAGAAGCATTTTACAGATGATAACAGCCGGATTGGTCCGGATCATTCCTTTGCTATGAATCCTCAGACATGGCGTGAAATGGTCGCAAGATCGCGGGAACTAGAATTAGCTTTAGGAATGGGTACGAAGCGGATTGAGGAGAATGAAGTAGATACTGTGGTAGTGCAGCGCCGTTGTTTGCGGCTGACTTGTAATAAGCAGGCTGGGCAGTATTTGCATGAAGAAGATTTGGAATGTTTGCGGCCTGCACCTGTTGGAGCGTTAGAGCCTTACCAGCAGGAAAATCTAATTGGTAAAAAGCTAATGGTTGCAAAAGAGGCAGGAGACGCTTTGTATTTAAAGGATTTGGAGGGGTAGCAATGCTAAAGGGACAGTTGGTCGGCCTTAGGGCTATCGAGCGGGACGATTTATCTAAGCTCATGGAATGGCGCAATAAACCGGAATATAGAAGATATTTCCGTGAATATCACGAACTAAGCGCTGTACATCAAACAAATTGGTTTGATAAGGTGGTTATGGGCGACCGGCAGACAATAATGTTTGCTATTATTGAATTAAAGAGTGGACGTTTATTGGGTGCATGTGGGTTATGCTATATTGATTTCGTAAATAGAAATGCTGATTTTTCTATTTATATTGGTGCTGATGATGTATATATTGATGATAAATTTGCTCCTGATGCAGCAAGAATTATGAAAAAGTATGGATTTGAAGAACTTAATCTGCATCGTTTATGGTCTGAAATATATGATTTTGACGATCCCAAAAAGAAGTTATTTGAGAAATTAGGATTTTCCTTAGATGGCCGGTTCAGAGAAAGTCACTGGGCGGAAGGCAAATGGAGTGATTCGCTGTTTTATAGCGTACTTTCATCAGACAAATAGGAGAACAAGGTTGCAGAAGATAATGGTTATTTCAATATGTTTAAGGAGGCGGAAACCTACTTGTATACATACAAGGAAAAAAATGAGGTTTTTTTAGCCATGACTTCGTTGGAAGAATTTTGGGATCAGTCTATGCCCATGATATTTCTAGGTGAGTGGTGCTTACGTTATAGTCGAAAATTTGTTTGGCAAGGACTTGGGGATAAACTGGTCTATCAGGGGTGGCAATCTGGTAGTGAATTTGCAAAGGATTGCTTATATATTGAGCAGATATATGAGGATAGTATAATTTCAATGTCTGCTATTCTAAACCGGATTCATAACATGAATTTTTCTACACAATATTGGCGAATTATAATCGGTCCATGGTTATATTGGTATATTACTACTGTTTATGATCGCTACAGGGCACTTGTATTAGCTTCAGAACAATATGAAAATATAAGCACAATTGGCTTAGATCCACGGGATTTTACAGTTCCAATTGATACTATGGATTTTGTAAATCGCTGCAAAGAAGATTCTTATCAATTGCAAATTTTTACTAAAATTGCAATCCGACTGGGATGGGAAATGTCATTTAAACGGCATATACAACCTGCCACTTATTGTGGAAATAAACCTAGCATAAAAACAAAGATAAAAAATAAAATCTTTAATGTAATTTATCAAAATTGTAAAAATAAAATAGTATGTAATTGCGAATATTTTTCC
>Ga0224518_1000120_pt1 | contig 11988 bp, 10 predicted proteins | sample IRBST25metaG_FD_179891 | JGI IMG/M metagenome (GOLD analysis project Ga0224518, IMG submission 179891) | Peat soil microbial communities from Stordalen Mire, Sweden - IR.B.S.T-25 | ecosystem: Environmental > Terrestrial > Soil > Wetlands > Peat | place: Sweden: Norrbotten County, Stordalen Mire...
TTGAAAGAAAAGTACTCCCAACTGTTAGCAGATCGCAGCGAAAAAATGAACGATAGCCAAAAATTCACTACCTATACAACCACTTCATTATCCAGCACCTCTGTTATTTTAGATAACGCTACCATGTTTAAAGCAACACAATTAATCTCCCGTGAAATCATCCTAGATGAAATTTTAAAAAAATTAATTTATATATTATTAGAAAATGCTGGAGCAGAGCGTATTGTCTACTTAGGGAAAAATAACAATGATTATGTGATTCAAGGGCAAGGTTGGGCCGTTGATCAGCAAATTCTCATTATGGAAGGGCAACCTTTGGAAAGTTGCCTTGATCTACCAAAGAAAATAATCTATCATGTGGAGTATGGGAAAGAGAGTATTATACTAGATAATGCTTCTCATTCTGACTACGAAAATGATCCTTATATTGCCGAAGGTCATCATAAATCAATATTGTGCATGCCAGTCATCAATAAAGGTGAAATAATCGGCATCCTTTATCTGGAAAACAACCTGTTGGAAGGCGTCTTTAACCATGAGCGGGTAGAGATTTTGAATGTTATTACTACCCAATTGGCAATTTCTCTAGAAAATGCTAATTTATTTGCCCTCCGCAAACTGCAAGAAGAGGAACTGAAAATACATCGTGACCATTTAGAAGAATTAGTGGAAGAAAGGACGCGTGAATTAAAAGCCGAAATCTCTGAACGAGAAAAAGCCCAAAGTTTATTAGAGGAAATGGCCACACGTGATACACTAACGGGACTTGCAAATCGCACCTTGTTTCAAGCACAATGCAAAAGATTACTTGATTTAGCCCACGATCATCAATCATCCTTAGCCTTGTTATTTATTGATTTAGATGGTTTTAAAAACATCAATGATACCTTTGGTCACGATAATGGAGATCTGGTGTTAAAAACCGTTAGTCAACGCTTATTGAAATCGGTGCGTGCTTCCGATATCGTATCTAGATTAGGCGGCGATGAATTTACAATTATTATTGAAAATCCAAAAGAAAATGTTCTCACTAGTATCTGTCAAAGAATTATTGAAGAAATCGCCATCCCCATTCCATTAGGGCAAAATGAAGGACATATTACTGCCAGTATTGGTGTTAGCATTTCCCCCCATGATGGCGACACGATGCATGAATTAATAAAAAAAGCCGATGATGCCATGTATGTCGCTAAAAATTCAGGGAAAAACAAGTTTGTTTTTAGTTGAAAGCAATCCTCGTGTCAATGGAATAGCCCCTACGTAACAAATACGTAGGGGCTATTTTTACTGTTTATTTTTAAATATTGCCTTAGATCTTGATTTTATTCGATAAGTCCCAAATTCTGCATGAGAAGGATAAAACGCTCCATTTCAATTGGTTTCCAAGCATAGTTTTCGCATCCGGCATCACTGGCTTCGGTAATAATCTCACGATCATTTACGGCGGTAGTCATGATTATTTTAACTTCCTTTTCACGATCAATTCCTGTTTGTTTTTCAATCTTCTTCAGGGCTTTAAACACGCCAATTCCATCCAGTTTGGGCATCCGAATGTCTAGACAGACTAGATCATAAGGCTTCTCTTCGGTTAGTGCTACTGAAAAAGCAGCAACTGCCTCTAATCCGTTTACAGCGGAATCACACTCTCCATATTTTCCAAGAAATTTTTTCATGAAAATCAAGGTCACGGGATCATCTTCTGCAATTAAAATTTTCATAGATAAAGCATCCTTTCCAAATTAAGATATAGCTGTTATTACCAATGGTAGAACGATATAGAAAGTTGTCCCCTCTTCTTCCTTGGTAGAAAAATTAACCTTACCATGCAAATATTTTGTCACTATTAAATTCATGCTATAAGTGCCTAACCCACGTCCCTCGCCTTTTGTAGAAAATCGACGGTGGAAGACCATGCTTTGTGTCTTTTCATCCATATAAGTATCATTGTGTACCCAAAACTTCAAGAAACCTGCTTGCTCCTCATCGTAGCTACAACCGATGGTGACTACGCCCATCACAGCAGTAGCTTCTAATGCATTCTTAATCATGTTTCCTAAAATTCGTCGTAGTAATTTACAATCAATGGCAAAGGTGATTTGTGCAGACTGATCATCTATTTTTATCTTTTTTTGTTCCGCGGCGGCGTATCCTTCATATAACTTACTTGCCGATGCGAGAATTTCAAAAGAATCAACGGTAGTTAACTCTAATACTAGCTCATTATTTTCTGCTTCCATGATATTTTTTTGCATTTGTATCTCTTCTATTAAATAGCTAAAGGTTTTTTCAACAAATTCAACTTCAGATTTCATCAATTCAGGTACATCATCTTTCAGTAAGCCAATAATTCCCTTCAACGCACCCGCTGTATTAATTATATCGTGAAAGAATGTTTTTTCCAACATTCTTTTTTGAATCAAGTCACTATTGTCGGTAAAAGATACCACATAAAACATTTCACCCTTTATTTCCAGTGGAGCAACATGAATGAATACGTTAAAATTACTTTCACGGCCCCTCATCCGATTAACATTAGAAAACTCCCCTGAATATCCCTCATTGACTTCCATTGATTTTAATAAAACATTCACACCATTACAATATTTGCACGCCTCTCCTGTACCACAACCGCCAGTTGAATTATTAGCATAAACACATTTAATAGTTTCTCCGATTCTCTTGCCAATAGCCTGTGAAATATTTTCTAGACCCATGCCGGCTAAAAATTTTTTATTGGCAAACACAACTTGCCGATAATTATTTACGACGCAAACCATACTATGAGCATTATCAAGCCCCTTCTTAAATATCAAATTTTTATTAAGTTGTTTTCTTTGTTGCTGTACAACCTCATCACTGTGCCGTTTTCCAGGTGCATGTAATGAATCCATTATACTCACCCCCCCAATCGCAACCATTGCAATACTATTGACCTACCCCTGATTCATTCTTAATTTTCTCAATAAGATACAATATAGGTGGATTATTAGTATGATTTATCATGTCAATACAGATTACCGTAAAGATCTTGGCGGACAATGTCATAATATAATTGCGAACCACAATATTTTCTTCGTGCCCTTGCTCATGTCCAGGATATGCAACAACTGAAATCATGCCACCTACTGCTAATTGCTGTACTACAGCAGTTAGGGCCACAACCGTGGTTTTAGCCATCGTCATCATTTCGTGACACTCACCAGGCAAATAACCTAAATTAAACATTGCCACATCAATTGGTGTTGTTATATAGTTCCCAAAATTGATATGACTATCTAAAATTAATTTAACTTTGTCAGCAAGTTGATGCTCGCTGAGTCGTTTTCTGGTTGCCTCAATCGCCTGGGACTGAATATCAAAACCATAGACCACTCCATCTTGTAAACTATTCTTTGCCAAAAACAATGTATCTTTTCCATTACCAGCTGTAGCATCAACCAGACACTTTGCACTAGCAATTTTAGGTAATAACAAGGTTTGCGCCAACCGCGTCGCATTAAGAGTTTGTATTTCAATCACCATCCTACCCACTTAACAGTATATCACTCCTTATATTCGCTGTATGGAGATCATTTCCTTGCGATATAGTTACAAAAAAGCTCCAATATTTTAAAATAATTGCGAAAATTTCAAAAAACTATTTACAAAAAGCCAATAACTTATTACGATGATAGTAATTTATAGTATCCTGCCCTGTTTGTCACCATTTTTGACATGCAGTTGGCTCCTAATTTTGAATATGGAAATGGAAGGAATAGTTAATATGAAAGAAATATCTGCTGAAAAAATTAATCCCATGTGGGAAGAATTCATCAAAGCCATCAAAAAAGAAGTAGTACCTGCTTTAGGTTGCACCGAACCCATTTCATTAGCATTGGCCGCCGCCCTTGCTGCTCAACAACTAGGAAAACCAGTTGAGCGTATTGAAGCTAAGGTTTCCGCTAATTTGATGAAAAATGGTATGGGAGTTACGGTGCCAGGAACGGGCACGACCGGTCTATTAATTGCTGCTGCGGTAGGCGCCCTTGGTGGCGACCCTGACGGCAAATTAGAGGTACTCAAAAAATTGACCGCCGAGCAAATCGTAGAAGGTAAGCAGATGATCGCTGAGGGCCGTGTTCAACTTTCCATTGCCAACGTTCCCAATATTCTTTATTCAGAAGCACGAGTCCTTCACGGGGAGGATTGGGCACGGGTGTGCATTGCGGATGCCCATACCCACGTGGTACTCATTGAGAAAAATGGTACTGTGATATTTAAAGCTGATTCTCAAAACACTACAACTGATACGACAGTGGAATACTCTTTAAAAGGTGTTAAAGCCCGGGACATCTTTGATTTCGCCCTTGAAGCCCCCTTAGAAATGATTAGTTTTATTGGTGTTGCTGGTGCAATGAATAATTTCCTAGCAAAAGAAGGAATGAGTGGGGATTATGGGCTGCATATCGGTGCGACAATGAATCGTCAAATTGATAAGGGTTTACTATCTGATAGTCTGTTAACCAAAGTATTAATGCATACTGCTGCCGCTTCCGACGCGCGCATGGGTGGCGCAACATTGCCGGCAATGACTAATTCTGGTTCCGGCAACCAGGGCATCTCAGCAACAATGCCAGTCGTGGTGGTGGCTGAACATGTCAAAGCTGATGAAGAAACCCTCACTCGGGCATTGATGTTATCTCATATGATGGCAATTTACATCCATGATAAACTACCAAAGCTATCAGCGTTATGTGCCGTGACAACCGCTTCCATGGGCGCTGCCGCTGGCATGGCTTGGCTGCTTAAAGGAGATTTTGAGACTGTTAGCATGGCTATTTCTAACATGATTGGTGATGTGGCTGGAATGATTTGCGATGGTGCTTCGAATAGTTGCGCTATGAAAGTTTCTACATCCGCCATGTCTGCTTATAAGGCTGTATTAATGGCTCTAGAAGGAACAAGGGTCACAGGAAGTGAAGGCATTGTCTCTGATGATGTGGATCAATCGATTGCAAATTTAGGACAATTAGCGTGCCATGGAATGATACAGACAGATGAGCAAATCTTGAAAATTATGTTGAATAAACAATCCTAAGCAAGCGCTGCCCTATTTACTTTCTTAGGGTGTTATCTATACAGTGATAAAAAACAAAGAAAAAGTGGTATAAACAGCAATTAAAAATCGCTATTTATACCACTCTTTTCTTATCAATTTGAATTCTATGCCAATTGAATAAATTATTTTGCTTGTAATATTTTTTGGGCTATGCTTCCCAATAACCCGAGACCTAATACTAGGGCTTCTTCATCAAAATCAAAACGAGAATCATGATGCCCAGCTGCTAGGTCAGTTCCTACCATAACATACGCTGCTTGTCCACCTCTTTGCTGTACCCTTTCCATAAAATAAGAACAATCCTCACTGGCATTAAAATCACACTGGGCAACAATTTCATTAAAAATACCTAGCTCACCTGCTATTTTTTCTATAAAATTTACCATTTCCGGAGAATTACTTCCCCCTGCCGCTCTACCCTGTTCACTAATTTTCACAGTAACGTCTTGCATCGTTGCCGCACTTTCAATGATACGAATGGCCTCTTTATACATATATTCATTAATCTCACTTGTAGCACCACGGGTCTCTAACTTGAGGATGGCATGGGCTGGTATGACATTCCGTCCGGTACCAGCCTGCATCATCCCCACATTAATTCGTGATGTTCCCTGGCCATGCCTTGAAATACCGTGCAGATAAGTTGCTGCGGCCGCAGCAGCCAACAAGGCATTACGACCTTCTTCAGGAGCTGCTCCCGCATGGGCTGGAATACCTGTAAATTCAACATCTAGTTTGGTGGTAGCCAAAAAGCCTTTTACATTGCACACTAGTTGACCTATTTTCTGCATTTTAAAACCAAAATGCATTCCGATTAGATAGTCTACATCGTCTACAATACCTTTAGTAACCATGGCTTTGGCACCACGTACCCCTTCTTCTGCTGGTTGAAAAATTAATTTTATTCTACCACCCAATGTCCCCTGAAAATCTACTAACATGCTCGCCAATGCCAGTCCTACTGCCGCATGTCCATCATGACCACAAGCATGCATAGCCCCTTCATTCACAGAAGCAAATTTTTCGTGGTAAGGACGATGGCCTTCCTCTTGGACTTCTGTGACATCGTTGGCATCCAGATCAAAACGCAATGCTACGGTTGGACCTTGTTGGGAGAAAGTCATGATTCCTACAACGCCAGTTTTACCACCACTCATTTTTTCTACCCACATGGGATCTGCCCCTTGGTCAATGGCTCGTTGTGCCTGTCGCTCTAATTCTTGCGGCGAAGGAACACCCATCATGGCTTCTGCAGCAATGACCTCTTCGCCGACTAATACCTCATAGCCTAATGTTGTTAAGGTATCCGCTACAATAGAAGCTGTACGAAACTCGGTCCAGCCCACTTCCGCATATTGATGAAAATCACGTCGCTGCGCAATCATTGCGCCCTTCATTCCTTGGGCAGCTCTCACTATTTCCTCAATCATGTCCCCTACCTCCCTGATTCCTTATATGTATAACGCACTAACTGTCCTACAGGCAATCCCTATCTTCCATTTTCAACAAACCAACAATATACAGATTACTTTCTTAGCAATAAAACCCCACTTGCCATTAGACTCTATATTTGCAATAATTATACTTAAATATAATTATATCCTATTCGATACCGAGGAGATGCATTATGAATAAAATTTTAACGCGTAACAGTTTACTAGCCATAATCATAGTCCTTTTCTTTTCACTAACAATCACACCTAACTCCGTATTCGCTGCGGAAAGCAACACCGATTTAGTAAATCTACAAATTCTTACGATCAATGATTTTCATGGCGCTTTAATTGAAAATGGTAAAAATCCTGGAGCTGCTAAAATGGCCCAATGTCTAAAAGACATGAAAGCGCAAAATCCTAGTGGCACACTCATACTGAGTGCCGGTGACATGTTTCAGGGTAGCCCTGACTCCAATCTTTCCTACGGAAAAACCGTTGTAACGGTTATGAATCAAATTGGCTTTGATGCCATGGCCATCGGCAATCATGAATTTGATTGGGGGATAAGCACTTTAAAAGCACGAATCTCCCAAGCAAAGTTCCCCTATCTTTCCGCCAATATTTCAGTTAAAAGCACAGGGAAATCTGCGGATTTTGCCAAACCCTACGTCTTTTTTGAACGCAGTGGTGTTAAAATTGCCGTAATCGGTCTGACTACACCAGAAACTGCTTATAAATCCAGTGCAAAAATAACCTCCCCTTATACCTTTGATGATCCTGCAAAAATTGTGAATGAGCTAGTACCTGTACTGAAAAAACAAGGTGCGGATATCATCATTGTACTCTCTCACATGGGTAGCTTCATGGATAAAGACACGGGGGAAATCACGGGAGAAGCTTCTGATCTCGCCCGAAATACCCATGGTCTTGATGCCATTGCATCCGCCCATTCCCACCAAATCGTTTACGGTACCGTCAATCATGTCCCCATTGTACAAGCTGGCTACTTTGGCCGAGCAGTGGGCACTATCAATATTTCCTTTGACAGAAATACTAAACAAGTTGTCCAAGCTAGTGCCACTACCACTCCATTACCCTATGCTGGACTAACCCCTGATCTTCAGGTGAAAGCCATCGTTGAGCAAGCGCAAACAGAAATTGCCCCCGTAAAAAATGCGGTACTAGGCAGTACGGTAATTGAACTAAGTCACGACCGAGATGCCCAGCAACTATCACTTCTTGGTCAATTGACTGCTGATGTAATGCGCGAAGCCACTCATGCAGATATGGCCTTCGAAAACGCCGGTGGTATCAGAACCGATATTCCAGCTGGCAACATTACCATGGGTAACCTATATGAAGTTTTCCCCTTTGACAATACCTTATTTACAATAGAAATGACAGGTGCACAAGTCATGAAGGTGTTACAACATGGCATTATGAATTCCAACATTGGTATGGTCCAGTTTTCTGGCATAAAGGTAGTCTATGCTGAAGACAAACCCACTACTGAGCGTATCGCTGTTACCTTACTAGATGGTAGTCCCTTAGATCTTACTAAAAATTATAAAGTCGTTACCAATGACTTCATGGCAACTGGAGGCGATAATTTCACCATGTTTAAAGAGGGGAAAAATCCTTTTGATACCTATCTACCACTCCGCGATGTGTTTGCTGCTGCCATAAAAAAACTAAAACTTATTGACATTAAAAGTGATGACCGTTTCATTCAAAGCAAACCCGCATTTACCATTACTTTGCCTATAGCAGCGTAACAAAATCAATACTGTTTAATTGCATGTTATCTTTTCAAACAACCTATAAAAATCATTAATGTGAGCATAATATTTATAGTTAACGAAAAGGAGATTGATTATGAAACTTATTGCAGTAGGCATGGAAGCACCCAACTTCACTTTGCTGGATAATCGTGACAACTATGTTCGCCTATCCGACTTTATCGGCAAAAAGGTACTCCTCTCCTGGCACCCCCTTGCCTGGACACCAGTCTGCACCGACCAAATGCGAGCATTAGAAACCAATTGGCAAACTTTCCAAAGTCTCAATACAGTCCCGCTGGGATTTAGTGTTGATTCTTCCGCCAGTAAAAAATCTTGGGCAACGGTGCTTAATCTTAATCATGTCAGTTTACCTGCTGACTTTTGGCCCCACGGAAAAGCCGCTCAAGATTACGGGATTTTTCGCGAAGATGACGGTTTCTCTGAACGGGCAAATATTATCGTGGATGAAAAAGGAATGGTCATGTGGGCAAAAGTTTATCCCATGGCACAGCTACCTGATATCAATGAGATTTTAAACGTCCTTTCAAACACCAACAACACCTAAAATGGCCAATAAAGTAGCTCCCACTTCATAAGTGGGAGCTACTTTATTGTGCTTAAAGCGGGGTAATTTTTTTCAGATACCTGAATACTTCACAATACGTGAAAATTCCTTGGCTTCAAATTTTAAAATGGTTAACCCTGAATCAAATTTTTCGGGACAAGAATCAACCCTTGAGGCCAAAAACTCTAAGCCATATTTAGAAAAGGTTGTCCATAAAGCACAAGGTAACTCGGTTAAATCTTTATAGGTTAGCAAAAATTGCTCATCATCCTGCCCCGCGATCAGTTTTTGTTGCCACAGAGAATCTTGACTGACTTCTCGCGCAACATCTTCCAGGTATTTTTCATGTGCTTGCTCGGCAATGGCGAATTTCATATTTGTTATTTCCTACTTTCTTACCAATTTATCTATCTATAACACACTAACTATTCTACAGGCAATCATTGCCTTCTCTAACCTTCCTAGCAGACAAACAATAATGGAAAATAATCTTTCCCTTTTTTGCTATTTGTCTGCTATAATAATTACAAATTATACACGATAATAGCCCCTACGCCAACCATGAAAGAGGTGATTTGATGGATACCATCGCGGTATTTATCCTTTTTTTTACAACACTACTGTTTAGCATCTATAACAAAATATCGATACTGTACCCACTTTTTTTTGGTCTTGCATGTTTTATTTTAGTCTCGCTACGTAGGAAGTTTACCCTGATTAGTTTGCTGAAGATGATGCTTGCAGGCTCACAAAAATCTTTGATTGTAATTAAAATCTTTGTGCTGATTGGTGCAATCACCGCCGTTTGGCGAGCGTGTGGCACCATTCCCGTGATCGTATATTATGGAATTGCCTTTATGAGTTCAAATTACTTCATTTTATCGGCCTTTCTACTGTGTTGCATTGTATCCTTCCTACTCGGCACCTCCTTTGGTACCGTAGGAACCATTGGCGTAGTACTTATGGTATTGGCCAAGGGTGGCAATGTAGATGTGAATGTCACAGCAGGGGCAATCATTGCGGGGGCTTATTTCGGCGATCGTTGCTCCCCCATGTCCTCTAGTGCAAACCTTGTCGCCACCTTGACCAATACTAAGCTCTACATCAATATCAAGAACATGGCGAAAACTACCCTCATCCCCTTTGTACTATCAAGCATGGGTTATCTATATTTATCCTATCGTCACCCTCTGGCTTTTTATGATAATCAAATTGGTAATGAAATCTTGAAATCTTTTGATATCAGCCTCATTGTATTGTTTCCAGCTGCCATTATACTACTATTGGCCATCTATAAAGTTGATGTAAAACTTTCTATGAGTATTAGTATTTTATCAGGCATCTTGCTTGCTCTTTTTGTGCAACATATACCTTTTTTCCAATTGCTTCACTATATCATCACGGGTTATACCATGGATAACGGTAGCGTGTTGGCAAGCATCATGCAAGGCGGTGGCCTCTCTTCCATGCTCAATGTTTCAATCATTGTTCTCGTTTCAGCTGCCTATTCTGGAATTTTTGAAGGTACTGGTTTACTCCGGGAAATTGAGTGTTTTTTTGAAAGACTCAGTGAAAAATTGACAGTCTATCCCGCTTTAATCCTCTCTAGCATTGTAACCAACGCTTTTAGTTGTAACCAAACTTTGGCCGTTATGCTTACCCATCAATTGCAGCATAAGATCTATGAAAAACGGCAATTAAGCAACTACCGATTGGCCGTTGATATGGAGAATACGGTAATCTTACTATCAGCCTTGATTCCGTGGAACATTGCCGGCGCCGTGCCTGCTGCCACCTTATCTGCCGATGCCGGTTTTATCCTTTATGCATTTTATCTATTTCTGGTGCCACTCACCAATTTGTTTACACAAAAAATGATCATTGCAACGGATCATGACGGCACACCCTAATTGCATTGTATCCAAAGAACGGTAATCGTCTTACAACACTACACTATCTCTCACAATACAGATATAAAGGAGCAGGATCGTTATGGCTTATTTGGAATGGAAAGAAGGTTACTTAACCAATATCAGTAAATTTGATGAGCATCATCAGAAGTTGGTTGCTTTGCTCAATACGGTACATGCTGATGTATTTAATTGCCAAAGCGTCAGTGAAAAACAGCCTCTGATTGAAAAAAACCTTGTCGAGCTCTTAGATTATGCCGAATATCATTTTGCAGCAGAAGAAGAACTGATGCTCAAGTATGAGTACCCCGATTATGAGTCTCACAAAGCACAACATGAACAATTGCAACAGCAAGCTACACGCTTGCTGGCACAACACAAAGATGGTAATCTGATCTGGGTATTCCCAATTGTTAATCTTCTCAAAAATTGGATCATCTCTCATACCCTAACTACCGACCGACAATACGTACCATATTTCAACGAAAGAAATATTCAATAATACCTTCCTGCCTCTCACTTATAAGGCTGGCAGTCAACAAATTTAACTATAAGGCTGTCTCCAGAATTCTCATCAGGATTCTGTTTTTTTACACTACTTATATCAAGGACGATTATAACAAAAAAAAGTAAAAAATAGCAGGAAATATTTACTACAACCAAGAATAACCTATATTATATCGTGTCGTTTTTTGATGCTTTTTAGCTTTTTGTAAATATTTTTTTCAAACAATTTATCCACACAGATATTTTATATAGAGTGTAAGAGGTGGTATGTACGATGGCTAGCATTAACTCACAGGCAACAAAAAAAATTGTCGAACAAAGTACAGATTTTTTGGTACCAGGTATGGAACTTGCTCGTGATATCTATACCGATAGTGGTTCCGTTCTAGCAACCCAAGGGACACTCATTAATAAATCGCTTATTAAAAAGTTACAAAATTGGAATATCAGCACAGTATCTATTCTTGCGGAAACAACAACTAACCCCATTACCGATCCGCAAATTCAAAAATTTTTCCATAGCCATAATCAGTCTGTCACTGTTGTACAGCAAGCCTTTGATAACATCCGCCAAAACCAAGAAATCCCCATGGAAACATTTGGAAAAACTAGTGACGATATTGTGGAAAGTCTATCGGAAAGTGGTAATGTAATTGATCAATTATATAATCTCCCCCCCTGTGATGATTAT
>Ga0224518_1000121_pt1 | contig 11916 bp, 11 predicted proteins | sample IRBST25metaG_FD_179891 | JGI IMG/M metagenome (GOLD analysis project Ga0224518, IMG submission 179891) | Peat soil microbial communities from Stordalen Mire, Sweden - IR.B.S.T-25 | ecosystem: Environmental > Terrestrial > Soil > Wetlands > Peat | place: Sweden: Norrbotten County, Stordalen Mire...
CCACTAATTTTTTATTAGTGGTCTTTTGGGTATTAAGAAGCTATATATTTTTATTGGCTTATAATAACCAATTACGGAGCTTAAGAGAAACATGATAAAGAATCTACCCAAGGAGGAAATATATATGTTATCGCCTAGTTTGGAGGACTACTTGGAAGAAATATACCGTTTTTCTATGCAGCAAAAGACGGTGAGGGTTACTGATATAAGTCATAAGCTTAATGTAGCGATGCCCTCAGTGACAAAAGCACTAAGCAAACTTAAAGCTCAGAATTATATAGCGTAATCTGACGATAGAATTAAAGGAAATATTTGTAGCTTGGGAATAAATCAAACGAGGTTAGCGATTATTCGTTAACCTTGTTTGATTTAGTGAGATTTGGTTTTGTACTCCTGGTAACTTTATGCTTACAATTTGTACTCTTGGCGAATTTATGCCTAATTATTGAAAGATGGATAATCTGAGTAACAGCTTTAAATACAAGGCTTACCGGTGTTTTAGTATGGCAACGTTATGGTTATAAACTGGCGAGTTTATGGTTAAAGTCACAAGATGGCTTATAACGTCATCTGCTTTTGGTATGTTTAAATCATAAAAATGGTGAACACTTATCATAGCGTTCACCATTTTTTAATACATTAACCTGCTCTTAACTACTTAACTTAATGACATTGACCACAAGGGGAGCATATCATTCCTTGATAGAGGTAATTTTTATACAAACTTCTTTATACATTTGTTCTAACTTTTTTATTCATGTTCAAACTTTAATGTAACGCTACAATTGATATTCTAGCATTCATATAAAAATAAGAATTTATAATGACGTATTTTTCTAAAGAACTCAGCAAAATTAAGGGGTTTTCTTTATTTAGATAAAAATTGGTTAGCGTGCTATAATTTTCGAATTCTATCGTGTCCCCAATACAGTTTTTTTAGAGCGAGCGGTTAATAAATTGATATCTCAAGGCATCCACTTTGATGAAACTTTACTCAAACATCTATCACCCTTGGGTTGGGAGCATATTAACCTTACTGGCAATTATATATGGCGACAAAACAAAAAGATCTAACACGACAAATTCAGACCTTTACGACCAATACAACTTTCTTAATGTACGATTTTTTTCGTTTCGTGAGGTGACCCTTTGTAGCATTCCATACCGTAGTATCAATAACAAAAGCGCTCCACCAATTTGTTAAGTAAGGAACCGCTCTAGATATGGATGCATTGGCCATCCTCAGTCCATATAGAACCAAACATATTAACCGTTTTGGAAGCTATATGGTCAATTTTAACCGAATTCCAGATCCGTTAGAGGAAAGTCTACATGAGTTGGATACTGACACTGTATAGTCTTACATATGTCTGTGTGTTCTTTTATAGGAATCTTTACCATCGTCCATAACGTTTCACGAACTAATTGTCGTATTCCAGCAGCGGTCCTCATACCGCGAGGACGAATTAGATTATTTATTTCGTCGCCTCCTCATACATTTCTCGAATGGCTTGTACCATCCCCTTGATGGTATAGTTTTCTGCAATGACATCAGGAGTAATACCATGTTCGAGACACGTATTAGCAGTAATTGGTCCAATGCAAGCCACTTTAGCATTTTTCAGCAGTTCTGCGCCTTGAGAGCCTAATAAATTAAGTAAGTTAGTTACTGTTGATGAGCTAGTGAAGGTCACAAGTTCAATCTGTCCCGCTCGAAGCTTTTCAGCCAACATTTCACCATCAGTATCTCCTGCCAATGTACGATAGACAGGCACTACGTCAACTGTCGCACCCATTTGTCGCAGTTGTTCTGGAAGAATATCTCTCGCTACTAAGGCTCTGGGAATCAGTATAGACATACCTTGTTCAATCCGTCCCGTTAATGCTTCCACAACACCTTCTGCTCTAAATTCTAAAGGTACAATATCAGCCAAAATGCCATAATTCCTAAGCTTTGCTGCTGTTTGCGCCCCAATGGCAGCAATACGGACATTGCCTAGAGTCCTACTATCACGATTCCCAATATGTAGACGGTCAAAGAAATGCTCCACGCCATTTACACTGGTGAAAATCAGCCAGTTATATGCATGCAATTGTTCAATCGCCTTATCAAGTTCAGCATAGCTTTCTGGCGGCACTAACTTGATAGCCGGTGCTTCTATACACTGAGCGCCTAAGACTTCTAGCTCTGATGTTAATGCGCTAGCCTGTTCTTTCGTCCTAGTCACTAACACTGTTTTGCCGAATAATAAACGCTGGTCAAACCATGCCAGATGTTGGCGTAAGTTGACCACTTCACCAACAATGAAAATAGCTGGTGGCTTAATACCTTGCTCGGCTACTGTAGCAGCAGCCTCTCCTACTGTTGTTACCAGTACAAGTTGTTCGGGTTTCGTTCCCCAACGGATGACCGCAGCAGGAGTATCTGCTAATCGACCATTCTCGATTAAGCTTTTCGTAATATATGACAAATTTTCTACACCCATTAAGAATACCAAGGTGTCAACAGCCGTCGCCAAATGTGACCATTTAATCGTTGGCTCAGCCTTGGTAGGATCTTCATGACCTGTCACCACAGCAAAAGAAGTAGCAATTCCCCGATGAGTTACTGGAATACCAGCATAAGCAGGTACTGAGATGGCAGAAGTAATACCAGGTACGATTTCAAAAGGTATCTTGTTTTCCACCAATAGTAAGGCTTCTTCACCACCTCGCCCAAAGACAAAGGGATCGCCACCTTTCAACCGCACAACAGTTTTACCTTCTTTCCCTTTATCCACTAACAGTTGATTAATATCTTCTTGCCGCATGGTGTGATTGCTAGACGCTTTACCTACATAAATAAACTCTGCATCAGGTCGAGCCTTGGCTAGTAATCGATCATCTGCCAAGCGATCATATACAATCGTATCGGCAATTTGTATATATTCAAGAGCTCTTACACTAATAAGCTTATAATCACCAGGACCTGCCCCTACTAGATAGACCATACCTTGTTTCATTGTCTCACCCTCACTTATTTAGTTCTAATTCTTGTAAGATTTCTCGCCCACCACAATCTAGCATCCTCTGTGCCAATGTATGTCCAAGCTGCATACCCTCTGTTGGCGACCCACTAATCGTTTCACGAATTTGCTGGAAACCGTCCACTGATAAAATAGCAGCTTCCAGCAACAACGCTCCCTGCTGGATATGACCATAGACACCTATGGGAATCTGGCAGCCGCCTTCTACTTCAGCCAAGTAAGCACGTTCTGCTTCTACAGCCCAGCGTGTTTCTTGGTGATTAAGGAATGTAAGCATGTTACGTACTTCCTGATCATTAGCGCGAGCTTCAATAGCAAGAGCTCCTTGTCCCACCGCGGGTAGACAAATATCCTGGGGCAATACCTGAGTTATTAAATCCTGCCAGCCTAAACGTTTGAGTCCAGATACAGCCAGTATAATAGCATCTAGGCCTTCTGTGTCCATCTTCTTTAATCGAGTATCTAAATTGCCCCTCAGATCGCTAATCCTAAGATCAGGGCGATACTGTAGCAATTGAGCCTTGCGTCTTAAGCTAGATGTACCGACTTTAGCCCCATGGGGTAAATTGTCTATTTTGCAATACTTAGGGCTAATAAGAGCATCACCTGGGTCAACCCGCTCTGTAATAGCCGCCAGAGTTAAGCCTATTGGCAATTCTGTAGGCATATCTTTCAAGCTATGTACTGCCAAGTCTATTTCCCCAGCCAGCATTGCATTTTCAAGTTCTTTCGTGAATAACCCTTTACCACCAATTCTAGCTAGTGGCACATCCAATATTTTATCACCCGTTGTTACAATCTGCAGTAGAGTTACCTCCACCTCGGGATATTCAGTTCGAATGCGATCCGCAATATGATTTGCTTGCCATAAGGCTAGTTTGCTGCCTCGCGTACCGATAATCAGTTTTTTCCTTTTCACACTTTCTTCCCTCTCCCATTAAATCAAGTTTAAATAAATCCCGTATGGCATCAAGATAAAACTGCTCATCTTGATTACAAGCTGCCTGATTGATACACACCATAGGGTCACGTAGCATTTTTCGCATAATCATCTTTGACATATTTTCCATAGCCTTACGCTCGTCAACAGTAATGTTAGGTAGTTTTGTCATGGCTCTTTTAAATTCCCTCTGACGAATCTTCTCCGCTTTATCAGTCATACGAGCCATAATCGGTCGCAGTGACAAATAGCGAAACTTAAGTAACAGTTCATTTAACTCTTTCTCAATGATTTTTTCAGCCAGCGCAGCCTCCTGCTCTCTGAGACGAACGTTAAATTCAACAACAGCTTCTAAATCATCAATATTATATAAGCTAACTCCATTAATAACCGCCACCTCAGGCTCTACATCTCTGGGAACTGCAATATCAATAATAATAATAGGACGCCCATCGCGCTTAGGCATGAGATGAGCCACATCCCAGGTTCTAATAATATAATGAGGAGCACCAGTTGAAGTGATAATAATATCAGCTTCCACAGCACTTTCCATAAAGTTTTCGAATGGTACAGCGATGCCATGAAATTGTTCGGCTAGTTCTACTGCTCGTTCATAGCGGCGGTTGGAAACAAAGACGGTTTGTACCCCACTTGCTAATAAGTGTTTAGCAGTCAGTTCCCCCATTTGCCCTGCTCCGAGCAGCAAAACATTGGACTTTGACAAATCGCCAAATACCTTTTTTGCTAATTCTACTGCAGCATAACTGACTGAGACTGTACTATGGGCAATGCGGGTTTCCGTACGGACCTTCTTACCCACAGCTATAGCTCGGTGAAATAAAGTGTTAAGCACCGTACTGGTAGTACCCACGTCACGAGCAATAGAGTAGGCTTTTTTGACTTGGCTTAAAATTTGCCCCTCGCCGATAATCATGGAATCAAGGCTTGCTGCTACCCGAAACAAATGCTCAATACCAGCTTCTTCCTGATAAAAAAAGAATTCTTCAACATCCAGAGTTATTTTTGACATTCGCTGCAGGAACTGCTGCATGATCTGTAATCCATGCTCAACGTCATCTACTACTGCATACATTTCAGTACGATTGCAAGTAGATACAAGTACACATTCACTTATTTCTTCATATTCATGAATATGGTTAAGAGCTATTTTTATCTTATCCTCAGAAAAAGAAAAACACTCCCGCACATCCACAGATGCGGTCTTATGATTGAGCCCTAGAACAACCAATTGCATTATTAATCTTAGCCTCCTCCTCTTTTATCTTGCCTTCTTTTAACAAGTTAAGGGCTGATGTGATAGTTTTTTATCGATAAATATTGCTATGCGGCTATTGTTAACATTAATCGTTGCCGTGCTCCATCTTGGTCTATGCTACTCTTAATCAAAAATTATTTAGTAGAACCATATATATCAGGATAGATAAGTTTAGCCATAGACTCCACTGCATCAGGCATCTTTAATCCAGGATTTAATAGGAATAAATCCGAAGGTAAGAAGTATACCCTTTTTTGCTGTACGGCTCTGAGGCTAGCCCAAGACGGGTTACTTTCTATAGTAGTTTTCATTTGATTTTTAATTTCAGCCGTATCACCCATGGTTACGACAAACAAGACATCTGGATCGGAAGCTACCACCTTTTCTAGGCTATAAGGGACGGTATCAGTATCCATGTTCGTAGGGACAGTTCCGGCAGCTATATTAACAAGATGTAATGTCTTTGCAATGCTTCCCGCAATCGTTGTATCTAGTTCTACTGTCACACTTTTAGCGGTGGCATGCAGAATAGCGACTTTTGTTGTTCTATCCGAAGGAAGTTTTGCGGTAATTCCTTGCACAATTGATTGCATCTTTTCTATAACTTCTTCAGCCTTGCTTTGGGTTCCAACGATTTTTGCAAGCATACGGATTGTTTCAATAGTATCTTCTAAAGTCTTATATTTCAAAACAAGAACAGGGATATGACTACTTTCTAATGTGGGAATCAACTTGTCATGCATTCCTTGTACTGCAATGACCAAATCAGGTTGCAAGGAGGTTACTTTTTCTAAATTGATATCATACACATACCCCACCTCAGGAACATCCTGAGCGGCTTGCGGTACGGAAGACGTTTTAGAGCTCGGACGGCCGATCGCCTTGCCATCTACAGCATACAGTAAATCAAGAAATGAAGTAGACAATACAACAATTCTTTCTGGTTTTTTAGGCAAGGTGACTGTTCGACCAGCGTTATCAACAACAGTCAAGTACGCTGTTGTCTGCGATGAAGTGTCTTTTGTATCGGCCGCGCATCCTGTAAATAGTATTGACATCATTAACATGCTGCCAATTGTGAGTAGTAGTAATGGTTTATTCAAAATTTTTACTTCCTTTCTAATTTAGCAATGTTGATGCTAATTTTTACTCTTTTTATTAGCCTTAAAGAATAATCGTGGAAAGTCCCTGTTAGTAATGATCATTGAGTAGTATCATAAAGTCATTTTACGTATAAATAGCCTCATGATCCATTACAGGATTTGAGGCTATTTATAGAAATATTATTATTTTAAAAGATTTATTAGTACCACTATCTTTTCATCAAGCAAGGCATCAAGTACCATAACTGTAACAGAGGTGAACCATCGTCAGTTAGTTTTTGCATAGCTTGCTTAGGAGTCTCCATATCAATTGAGATTAATAAATTTCTATAACACTAGAAGCAGGACTTATTAACCTCAAACATTTTTTGTATTTTGCTATAGTTTCTCTATCCTTAATGTGCCATCATGTGATGAGCTACAGGTACGACTTCATTTTGCAATGCATCCCATGATTCGTTTGCCCGATCAACGAAAAGTTTACGGACGGCTTCATTTTCTCCCAAGCCATGAATGTACGTTGACACATGGAATCCTTGTTTTTCCAATACGGATTTATGAGATTCCGGTGTATTCCCTGCCATATCATGATTAGCATGATCACCAGCAACCATCATCATTGGAATCAAGGTAACATTTTTTATGCCCTTTTCTTTCAGCTGAGAAATGGCAGTTTCCAGACTTGGCCACCCTTCAACAGTATAGATGAACACATTTTTCATGCCAAGTTCATTCACACGTGCCTGCATAACAGAATAGTATGCATTAGAAGGATGTGGGGTACCATGATCCATCAATAAAATTGCATCTTTTTTACCAACCTTAGGAAATTCTGTGCTTATTGCTTTTAACGCTTCAGTAACATCATCACGCTGCTTTTCTTGACCCATCCAGTACATCAGAGAAGTGCCTAGTGTCATTTTTTTAAACTGGTTTTTATATAAATCAAAAATAGCAGTATCATAAGCATATTCCATACCTGGAATAACATCTAGGGAAGCTAATGCCACACGGGTATATCCGTCTGCCTTAAGCTGAGCTAAAGCATCTTCCGGTGTCGGAATTGTGATACCTTCATTTTTCTGAATACGGTCAACAATAATATGAGAAGTAAACGCCAGTACAACCTTAGTATCTGGATGTGCTGCCTGAATATCTGCTACTGTTTGTTCAATCGTTGCTTTGCGCGAATCAGCAAAGGTTGTTCCAAAACTCATTACAACAATAGCATCCTTATTCGGTAAATCTTTCATTGCTGGATTTTCGGCAACAGATACACCCATTTGTGCGGCTCTTTTTAATGCCGGAGTTGCATCCTTGACTTCGGGATTTAATTCATAACTGGCGTAAGTCGTTGTTACTCCTACCCCGATGAATGCAGCGCAGGCCATAGAAGCAACAAGAGCTTTTTTCCAATTTTTGTTCATTATTTTTCCTCCTAATATAAATTAAAAAATGAGCCTTTCCCACAAGAAGAAAAGGCTCATCTGAAAAATTCAAAATGAACTCAATCCCCTTCCCATCGCTCGTGGGTAATAACGGTGATCACTAAACAGGCAGTTCTCCTGACTCAGGTTCATCATCTCCTCACGCCTTCCCAGAAAAAAATTTCCAGTGACATCATGTGAGGGACTCCCCTTTACAGTGGCGGGACCGTGTTGGAATTGACCAAGCTTCCCTATTAAGCCCTTGCGGGCACCTGTTTTATGCATATGTGATTAAATGACTCATTTCCTATGCTGACTATACTACACACATTTTCTTTAACTGTCAATATTTAATTGGCTATTTTCGCCGTAGCAAAGCAACTGACACAACATGTGTCGTGATCGAAAATTGATGCTAATACGCGAATAAATTGGAAGTTTGCTTCCCATCCCCATGACAACTTAAACTATTTTTTCCATTCCACAGAAATGACTACATGTTACTACTTACTATTTATCACTACCTAAAACATTGGGATACGCAAATTTGGGAATGCACTCCACTGCATCGGGCACTCTTAATCTAGGATTCAAAAAAGCCAAGTCAGATAAGCTGTTCCGAAACTTTTTCAAATCTTTTAAATTTTTCTATCAATCGAAATTTGTAGTATTGAGTCAAATTTTTCTGTACTTTTGGGAGAAAATGAATTATACTCTCTCTGTGTTATATTTACAATTTAATAGTAATAATTATTTAATAGGTGTAAGAAATTACTTAATAGAGAAGCTTGGTTAAAAGCCAACACGGTCCCGCCGCTGTAAGGGTAAACAATCTACATAATGTCACTGGAATATATATATTCTGGGAAGGCGTAGAATTGTAATGATCCCGAGTCAGAAGAACTGCCTATTTAATGATCACCATTTGCACTCACGAGAGATGAGGAGGGGATTTTTAGATATGTCTGTTTTTTATTAGTCCCTGTATGTTAAAAACATACAGGGACTTTTTTATGTAAAGTTGATATGTGAAAAAACAGCTAAATGAGAAGTAATTTATGAAATATTGGTATAAAATTCATCGTTGGGTCAGTTTAATTTGTGCAATCTTCTTTTTATTATTATGTATTACAGGACTTCCACTTTTGTTTAAAAATGAAATTCACGATTGGAATCTTCTCAAAAAAAATTCAGTATCTACCCCTACACCATATGATGTTTTGTGGGAGTCCGCTGGTAAAGGAAAGCTAGCAGTAGAATCCAACTATCCCGAAAAATCCATTAAAAGTATTTCTTCTCAAGCAGAGATGGGAGAACTTCTTTTTCGTGTTCAAAATAAAAATAGTCATGAGATAGTTGCCTCCCGCTTGAGCATGGGCGGTGAACAAATTGCTTACAATGTTAAAACTGGCACTTTACATGGAATGAACATGGAGCATGTCAAATATCCGTTTATCAGTAAATTCATGCATTGGATGCATATTTTACATATGCGCATGGGACTTGGTACTGGCGGAATGATTTTTTTGGCATTTATGTGTTTTTTGAGTATGGTCTCTATCATCTCAGGTATTTTTATTTATCAACCATTTATGAAAAACATTTCGTTTGGCACACTCCGAAGAAATAATAAACGTATGCTTTGGATGGATTGGCATAAATTTACTGGTATAGTAGCTGGAGTATGGGCAACTATTTTATGTTTTAGCGGGCTCATGATTGTAGTCTTCTCTTTGTCGTATGGAGCATATATTTCGGATTCGAAAGCTGAGGCTGAAAAGAACCTACCTATTATTCATCAATCAAGTACATCAATATCCATACAGCAGGCAATTACTTTTATAAATAAATCTTTTCCCAATCAAGTAATCCTATCTATTGATTTGCCAGAAAAAATCACAGAAAAAACGCACTATACTTTTTATGTAACACAGAAAAAAGATAAGCCAACAGAATACCTTGGACAACTAGTCTTTCTTCCTTCTTCTATCCAAAATCAAGAATCTTTTTTTACAAAATCATTACCATGGTATTTTCCATTTGTGTCTTTTGCCTTGGATCTCCATATTCATAATCATGAAACATTGTTTTTAAAAATTGTATGGGCCATATTCGTACTTGTGACAATTATTATGATTATCTCTGGTATTTATGCTTGGGTATTTCGTCACCTGGAAATTCCGTATCGGCAAAAAGATAAACCATTTCCAAAAGAAAATATTCAAATTAAAAAAAATATAATATGGCGTATGCCAGTTTTTATAGCGTTATTTAGTATTTTCGGACTAGTCGCTCCTCTCTATAATGAGTTCTGGCAAAATATTGGACTACTTGCTTTATTAATGCCAATATTTATTTTAGGAATATGTTGGTATCGTAGCCATCATAATCGATAGAGTAGGATCAATTAAATTTCCCCCGATAAAATGGATAGAAATTCCTTATAACAAGAAATAAGTGGCTTTACTTAGTCATTTCCAGATTACACCCCTTGTTTTATTTCCATTGCGATGACGGCTGTTTCTCTTTGTTTGTTCGTTTGTCATCCATTCCAGATCGATCTCATAGTGGGATTTAAGGCGCAATGGAACGGAAAACCGGGTTAATTATTGTGTATGATTTTATATGTGAAGCAGACATTTTTGTGTTGAGCCATAAATATATTACTTGCATAAAAGAATTTTTAATAAAATTTTAAATGATAATTATTATTCAAAAGCTGAAGCATAGAAGGAGATGAATTTTATTGCACTTGTTTACAAAGAGAAATATCATAGTAACAACTATTATTCTATCTTTTTTATTGACGATGGGTTGTATAGCTTCAATTTATTTTCAAGGAGTTCCAGTTCTAAATTATCATCAAATCAATAATAGAGACCATAATGCATTGACACTTAGTAGTACCGAGTTTGAAGCACAAATTAATTATTTGTATCAAGAAGGTTATAACGGAATCTCGCCAGATCAGCTAGCAGATTATTTGCAATACGGAAAACCGCTACCACCTAAACCTGTTCTGATCACTTTGGATGATGGCTATGAGGACAATTACCAAGTAGCCTATCCAATTTTCCAGAAATATCATTTTACTGCTACAATATTTCTGATCAGTGATTTTGTGAGCACTTATGAAAATTACTTAACATGGAATCAAATAAGGGAAATGAGTGATAATGGACTCAGTTTTGAAGGTCATACTCTGAGTCACATTGTATTGCCATTAGCTTCTGATGAAGAGCTTAGTAATCAATTGATTAAATCAAAGGAAGCAATAGAATGGCAGCTCGGCAAGAAAGTCGAATATTTAGCTTACCCAGGTGGATATTATGATCCACGAGTGATACATTTTGTAAAGGATGCCGGGTATCGAGCCGCTTTTACTGTTAACTTTGGACGAGATAGGGCTAATTCTACATTGTATACCTTAAATCGGATTCCTGTTTTTGGAGGAAGATCCCATACCTTTTATCGTTTTTGGCTACGTTTAAAATTCACACAGGTATTTGGCGCTTTGCAAAATCTCAAGATATTTTTACTTAAAGAGGGTGATACCTCTGCGTCGGGTCTTATCTATATCCCATAAAATTAAGCAAATATAGTAAAATACTCCATATCCATAAAACTAAGAAATTTGAATAAAAACAAAGATCTCCCAGGGTGCAGGAGTAGATACATTAATATTGGGATATACTATACGTAGTTTTAATTGGAAAGGAGTTAATGCCATGAGTAATGTACACGATGTAAACCTAGCACGACTTTCCTCTGATGAACTTCAGATGCTAAAAGATTTTGAACAAGAATTTGCCAATAAACAAGGAAAACAAGTAATCTTAATTGCATGTCACTAACTAGATACCCCAAATAAAATGGTCTATAGCAGAACTTGGAATGAAGTTATCCACATCCCCATTTTAAGTATAATTTCATAGTAAAGTAAACTAGTCGCTACCACTTTTGATGTGATAGCGACTAGTTTTTTAGGCTTGGAAACCACTAGATTATGGGCAAATTTTGAATATTATCTTTAAAATGAGCCACGCGTGTACTTTGCGAGAGCCACCCTGTGCATCAAATAGAGCCACGATGTTCATCATGAGAGCCACCCTTTCAAACTTTTGATGGCTCCCATGATAATATA
>Ga0224518_1000122_pt1 | contig 11869 bp, 7 predicted proteins | sample IRBST25metaG_FD_179891 | JGI IMG/M metagenome (GOLD analysis project Ga0224518, IMG submission 179891) | Peat soil microbial communities from Stordalen Mire, Sweden - IR.B.S.T-25 | ecosystem: Environmental > Terrestrial > Soil > Wetlands > Peat | place: Sweden: Norrbotten County, Stordalen Mire...
GCTTAAGGATTATATCCATTCCCATATCGCCAAACATAAAACTCCGCGTTACATCAATTTCGTCACTGAATTCCCAATGAATGGCGCGGGAAAGATCATGAAATATAAAATGCGCGAACAAGCAATCCTAAGATTAGGCCTACAAGCAGACAGTCAAATTGAAACCGCATGACCCCCCTCTCCCTTGCTTCAATGTTACACTAATGAATTATTAAAATGAGGACGCTTTTGATTTGTCATCTTAACAACAAATCAAAAGCGTCCTCATTCATTCCCTATAACATGCCGACCCCTTCACATGAACTATTTTTCTATATACTTGATACATTTTTCTGCAAGAAACTTTACAATACTATCTGCTTGGCGATTTTCATAAAAATCTATCATCAAAGTATTGAATTCCAATATGTCCTCTACTTTTATATTAAATACACCATACCCTGCATTGACTAATATACCATTTGCCATAAGCCGAGCAGTTCGTTTATTTCCATCCCAGTAAAGTTGATTTAAAGCTGCCCATAGGAATAAGCGAATTGCTTGATCTACTTCATGACTTGTTTTTTTTCAGTGCGATAAGGAAAACTTTTGAAGCCCACGTTGTCCCCAAAATAGGTATTCGGAGTGGGCGTATTTGCTGTTGACCCTCTCTGAGCTTACCGCAGTTATGTGGACATAACGAACTCATGATACAATAAAATAATGGGGGCGTCCAAAATGAAAGTATTTGATAAAGAATATAAAATGATGGCGATAAATCGTGTAAAAGAAGGTAATAAATCCCTTACCGAAGTTGCTAAGGAACTGGATATTAGTCCTAGCACATTACATGGTTGGATTAAGAAATTGGGTGAATATGGAGACAAAACCTTTCCTGGCAGCGGTCGCTTACACGAAGCTGACGATGAGTTACGCAAAATGCGTAAAGAGATTTTAGATTTAAAAGAAGAGAACGCCATCTTAAAAAAGGCGGCAGTCTTCTTCGCCAAAAATCTGAAATAGAGCGCTTTTGTTTTATGGAAGAGCATCGCTCCGAATTTCGGGTTGCGAAGATAGCTGAAGTGCTCAAGGTATCAAGGAGCGGATTTTATGCTTATTTAAATAGAACGAAGAGTAAGCGATCATTAGAGAATGAGCGCTTACTAGAGAAAATAAAGAAAGTATACCAAAACAAACGTGGCATTTATGGTTATCCACGTATAACCGATGAGTTGAAAAATCATGGTGCACCTAGCCATAATCGTGTTTATACGATTATGAAACAAAATGGTATCCGTTCAAAAACCGTAAAAAATATAAAGCAACGACAAACTCAAACCATAATCTTCTTGTCGCTGAAAATTTGCTAAACCGTGAATTCACAGCAGATAAGCCTAATCAAAACTGGCTAAGTGATATCACCTATGTTGCGACCGATGAAGGCTGGCTGTATTTAGCTGGTGTTCTTGATCTGTATGGCAGAGCAATCGTCAGATTCGCAATGGCTGAACATATGAGAAAGTCTCTGGTTATTGATGCACTACATCAGGCTATTGGTAGGACTGGCGTAAAAGAAGGGGTATTAGTGCATTCAGATCGTGGTGTTCAATATGCCAGCAAAGAGTACCAAGCAATACTATCTAAAAATAAATTTATATGTAGCATGAGTCGTAAAGGGAACTGTTATGACAATGCCCCAATGGAGTCGTTCTGGGGAAAGCTTAAGCAAGAATGGCTGTACGGTATGCGTTTTAAAACACGTGCCGAAGCTAAAACAGCTATATTTGAATACATTGAAATTTTCTATAACAGACAACGGCGTCATTCCAGTAATGGATATAGAACGCCAATGGAGACAATAAGAATATCTTAATATATTGCCATTTGATCTATCAATAATATTTTACGAAATAATGAGCTATTATGCGATACAGTCAGAATTTATGAGTTCCTTATGTCTATTGAACCAGGGTAAGGTCATTTGATGATAGATTACATAAAAGAACATAAGAAACGAAAACACCGTTTTCGTCATCACCTCTAGGTGATAATATTTAATTATTATTACTAAGGAGGTTTTATTAATATGTACGATAACGTGAGAAAATGTCCTAATTGTCACGCGGATGCTCCATGTGGCGGTGCTTTGAGTAAGTGTAAAGATTGTGGTGGAGTTTATTGTGGTAATTGTTCTGGTACTGGATATGGTGGTACATGTCCGTTTTGCAATGGTAATGAGTCAAAATCTTTTTAAATTCAGAATTACTCAGACGGTCATAAAATCATTTTTTATACATTGTTAATGTGAAACTATTACCTATGAATTATGTGTCACTGGAGGGCATCTGAGAATAAAGCGAGGTCAACGGATTTTTTACGTCCGCTGACCTCGCTTGTTATGAAATTCGATAATATGTTATTTACCCGTAATCTTTTTCATTACATCATCCGTAATGTCTTGTCCACCATAAACGGTAACACTTTTATCCACGACAATAGTTAAACCTTTGGAATCCGCTACTTCTTTAATAGCAGCATTTACCTTGACTCGGACAGCATTTAGCAGTTTCATTTGCTTTTCTTGTACCTGTTGTTGAAGTTGTTGCTGGAGTGCTCTTTTGTCCTGATCATTCATGGTAGCTGATTTGGTATTGAAGTCATCTTGTACTTGTTTGACGAATGCCTGAAATGTTGCGTTAGCTTGGGCTGTGTCCGGGTGTTGATCGATGAGGAGTTTGTAGTTTACGACTCCTACGGGAGATGCAGCGTGAGATGTGATGGGGTTGGTGATGGTGATTACGCTGAATAGCAGGAATGCTGCTAGGATGATGGTTTTTAGTTTGTTGGTTTTTATCATTGGTTTTCCTCTTTTCTGATGCTATTATCATTTTTTTCCACAATACCATACTGTATTACCAAGTACCCTTTTCGAAACCATCTTGTTCCAATTCTTTTACAAATACAGAAATCCAAGAAACAGTATTATTTTCTGCATCAGTCTCAATATATACCCCTTGGGGACTACAATAGACTTCCTCAAAGTCATCATATTGAAAACTAGGTTCAATTTTTAATACTTCGGTAATATGCATTCCTATTTTTATTTTTTCAGACAATGCTCCCCTATAGTCTTCCAACGCTGTAATTTTAAATAATTTTCTATTGATCAAGTTGAAAAACAAGTATATTTCCCCTGGAACTTCATATCTGACGAGATTCTTATAGTATTCGAATTTCTTCGTATCTACATCGTCAACAAATTCCCTGAGTTCATCCAATGTAGAATAGAGTTTTATATTTCCGATCCCTTCCCAAGGAATTATAGGTGCATCTAAATCAATCAAATTTATTTTCCTCCTGTGAATATTATTGTTGCTTTTTCACTTCCATCAGTCTTATATTGGCTTCCATCACTATCAACTATCTTAATTATCCCTTGATCATTTGTACTAATCTTAACATATGAATCTGGTCCGTGCCTTCCACCACCAGGTGATACTTGAACTTGGGTGATGTTTCCACCATCACCTGGATTATTTATTTTAATAATTTGAGCTCCAGAGCTTGATTTTGTTGAAGCCTGCACTGTGATATCATATCCTGCATCTGTTAGCATTTGGGCGATTTCATCTACCGATTTGCCACTAAATACGTCAGGATTGGATTCCAGTGCTTCAATGGTTACCTTACCATTATTAAATACAGCATTACTCGTCCCCGTAGTAGCGGTTGTCTGGCTCTGTGTTTCTGCTGTGGTCGTTCCAGCTTCGCTCGTTGCCTGGGTTGCCGTGCTACCTGCTCCAGCACTACTCGCCCCCTCAGATGCTGCTTGTGTAACTGTAGCATCTGCTGCTTTTGCTAACGCTGCTGCGTCCCCGGTTACTTGTGCTGCTGCACCAGCTCCACCAAACGTACCGCCGCCAGCCAAAGCATATGTCTCAGCTTCTCCCCATACTTTCCCAGCTTCAACTGCCGTATCATGTTTCTGAGCATCAGTTTGATCTGTAATGCTAACTCCATATGCTTGACCATTTACTTCAACATAGTTTTGATACTGGACCACACCTGAAAAATAAGTATCATTAGTTGTTACTCCACCATCACCTTTTAGATAGTCCCACCCATAAGATCCATTGTTTGGATCTTGCACCCAGAAATATACACCTGCAGGTGGTGGATTCTCCATGTACGTGTCTACTTCTTTTCCGTCTTCATCGTAACTTACCTGATAAAATCCTTGCCCCTCAACAAAAATAATCGCGCCACTATAAGTCGGTTTATGATTATAATCATTGTTCTTTGTTCCACTAAATGCTGCGCTAGCTCCAGCCTGAGCATTTCCACCCACTATCTTAGCTGCGGCTGCTCCAACTAGGGAACTTGCAATAAGACGAAGACCTGGATCGTTAATCTTCGATAATTCACCCTGGACAGCCTGGGTTACTCCATCGCCAATGGCTCCCGACGCAAAGCTACTTCCGCCTAAATCAGACATGATTCCGCCAACCAGAGCATGAAGAGCTATCTTTTGAGGACTCCCTTCAGCCCAATGGTTCTGTGCTGCAATATCCCCAACAAGTTGATACGCTTCTTGTCCGAATACCTGAGCCAACTGCTGTTGCTCCTGTACAGTCGTCTGGTTAAAGATCTTTCCTAAAGAGTTCAGCGCATTATTGGTATTACGGTTCAGTTGAGAAAGATCCACATTCGGATTGCTACGCACTTGAATGATCCCAGCCGATACAGCTGACTGTGTTGTACTGTTACCACCACCACTAGCTGGCATACCGATATTAGGAGTTATGCCTTGTATTACACCGTTTTTGGTATCTCCAACACTACTGTAACCAAGCCCCATACTACTCGAAGAATAATCCGCGTTGTTATTAATATTTGAGAAGGTCAAGGTATTGGTCGAGAGGTTGTTTAGTGAAGGATCTGCCGTGCTGGCTATGACCGCACCCTTCAGATCGGTATTTCCATTAACGTTAATGTTGAACCCGCCTTGTCCTGCAAAGATACCAGACTGACTCGTAATACTGGCATAGGTGGAGTTGGTATTACCCTTACTGAACGAGATAAGGCTCGGCATTCCGATGCCGATCGTTCCGCCAACCGAACTGTTTTGGTCGGTATAGTTGTCACTATCCTGCTGACTGGCGATATTCAAATTGCCGCCCACGTTCATCTTGACGGTGTTGCCATTCGCCTGAGCACCGATAATGTTGGTATCGTTGCCCGAAGTCACGGTCAAGGTGTTTTGGGCAGTGACGACGGTATTCGTATGTGTCACGATATTTTCATTACCGTTATCGCTAGAATTGCTACCTTGAACAAAGAAGCCTGTCCCTTGGTTACCATGACCCAAACCGGCTTGCGCACCAATTCCCAATGAGTTGCTGCTCGAAGTGCTTGTAATCTGATCCGTATTGGCCGCGGACTCCAGATTCACGTTGTTAGCCGCTATCAAGTTCACATTCTGCCCATTTAGGTTAGACCCAATAATATTGAGATTCCCATCAAGGGGTTTGTTATTGGCATCTAGTGCTCCACTTCCAGTGGCGTTAAGGGCTATATCCCCACTAGATGTTAGGCTACTGCCCTGAACGATTGTGGACTGGATCACCGTTTCCGATTTGGAGCTGCTGCTACCGATGCTGGCTGAAATAGTCAGGCCTTGCGTTGCTTTTGACGTTGCATTTTGCCCAGTAATATCTTGATATAGGCTTTTTCCGCCAATGGCTTCACTTAGGCTATTAGCTGCCTGATAATCCAAGACCGCCTTTAAACGTGGATCTTCAGCCTGTTGACTCTGTTGATAGGAACTCACAACACTTGTAAGCTGACCAATGGTCCCTCCGCCAAAAGATACCGTCAAACCGCTTTGTTTCGCTTCATAGGTTTGGTCTTCATTTGACGTATTATTTGCCGCGTTTATATTAATATTCTGCGCGGTAACATCAATTCCTTGTGCACCGATAAGGTTTGACGCAGTTATCGTTGCGTTCTGACCAGCATTAATATTGACATTGCCTGCGCTTGACCCTACCGTACTGCCTACTTGGGCGACACTCTGGATGGCATCATCGCTGGCTTGACTCTTGCTACCAATGGTAAAGCCGAGCCCACCGCCACTAAAGATGCCCGAGGTCTTGGTAGCGCTATAGCTCTCCGACTGGCCCGTCTGCGCTGCACTGATAATATTGACGTTTCCGCCGGCGTTAAGGTTGACGTCGCCTGTTCCCACGACGTTGCTGCCCTGAACCGTCAGGTCGGTACCCGCCTGGACGTTGACCTGGTTGCCGGAAATGGTGCTGCCTACAACATCGTTTACCGATGAATAGTTCATTGTGTCGGTGGTTGTGGACGAGAGAAAACCATTACCTGTAGTATGGGACTGGGTCTGGGATTCGTGATTTTCCGTTGCCGCTCCAATATTGACCACGTTATTGGCAGCCACGGTGACATTACCATTCTGGCTGGTAATATTGCTGCCGGTAACTGTCACGTTGCCACCATTTGCGTTACCACTACCGGGCAAATTTACTGCCGCAATGGTAACGTTGCCTCCGGCAGTTAAGTTGCTGCCCACCGTGTTTTCGTCATAAGAACTGTGGGCATAGCTTCCTTTTAGTCCGCTGTCACCGTCATTGACGCTTTGAGTGTCCTTTGTGGAATTGATTAGAAGGTTCCCTTGCGCAGCAACGGTTAAACCACTTCCGGCACTAACTTGTGCTCCGGTAAGGGTGGTATCCCCCTGGCTGGTAAGAGTCACATTACCGCCGCCTTGGATGGTACTGGTTACATTGGTTGTGTCACTATGGGAATAATACGCCCCCGGAGAATTATCCGCACCCTTGTTCGCAGTGGTTACTGTTCCCACTATGAGGTTGCCGCCGGCGTTGACGGTAGTATTTCCGACGGATATAATATTGCCGCCCTCCACGGACACATCCTGCCCGGCCTGTATGGTTATATCGCCTACGGACTGAACGGTTGCCGTACTACCAACCAGTGTATTGGTACCCGTCCAGGTGTGTCCTGTCGACTGATTATTCAGGCTGCCGGAAACCACACTGGTGACGGTTTCTATAGAAACATCCCTACCGGCGATCATCGCAATCTGATTGCCGCCGATGGTTCCCTGGTTGACAATATCGCTGCTGGCTACGAGGGTAGTCTGTCCGTTACCGGTAATTTGACCACCATTTTGATTGGTAATATTGGCGGCCTGAATGTCTGTGCCGGAATTACCCGTGATGGTTCCACTATTAGTAAGATTACCTGACAAATTCATATTGATGTTGCCAGCCGCAATCAGCGCCCCGCCGGAAGTAAGCTGCATGGTGTTTGCCTGACTCAGATACACCACCGGCACCAGCACTTTCTGGGTCTGCCCGTTGGGCAGAGTCACATTTTCGGCCACAAGCCAGACAATGTCTTGGGTCAGTGAAGCCATTTGGGCACTTGTCAGAGCTATCCCCGGCAAAAGGTTTAATGATTGCGATGCCGCTACACCGTTATTCATGAGCGACTGGAACTCGGCATTGGTGTTGTCATAGCCATTCACGTACTCTTGGCCTGTAAGCTGGGTGATTTGGTTGGTCACCAGTTGTTGCTCATAGTAGCCATCACCAACCTGCTCTAAGGTTTTACCCGGGTTTAATCCCAATTGAGTGAGCATGTAGTCGCTGGAAATGAAGTTTTGGTAATTGGCAAAGAGTGGGTTAGTCTCAACTAGATAATGGGCTGTGGGCTGCGTCTGGATGGTATACAGGCCATTTTGGGGGATCGAGAGGATTGATCCGCCGCCATACGAAAAGTTGATAGTCTGTCCATTTGTGGAAACAGGATTACCGCTTGACTTCACCGAAGTGCTCGAACCAGCACTCCCTACATTTATTGAACTCGGCGAACTGCCATTTCCCACGACTGCATTTTGACTGGTTGTCTGCACTGGCGCACCGGTGGTTGTCGGCAGACTGACCGTCGTGCCAATCACCGGCGTGCCGCTCGGTTGCAGTTGGATGTTGTTGACATTCGTTCCTGTCACGTTAATATTCCCCGCCGTGAAGGTGGCCGGGAGCCCGCCGCCGATATAAACAGTATTTTCATTTGGCCCGAATGTTTCGGAGCCACTGGAAGAGGCAAGGTATGCACCGTCAAATCCTCCACCTGTATAGTAATTGGCCAGGAAGTTTGACACTTGCGTCGTCGTTGTGGTTTGGGTGAGGTTAAGGCCTGCATTGTTCAGCGTGCCGATATTTCCGTTTATGCTACCGCCGACAGCCACTTGGCTGTATTGGTTGGTAAACTGCTGCCCAATATTTAGGTTAAGATTTTGGCCGACATTAATGGTGCTACTGACAGGCGAATTAGTCATCGCATTCGTCGTGACTGTCGTTGTTATCGTCCGCTGCACTTCCGGAGCCGAGCTGCAGTGATAAACAGGCATGGTGAGGTCGTCTTGCAGCGATAAAGTCGTATTTGGATCATATCCGGGATAAAAGGTGATGATATAATCTCCGTTGGAATCTACCGTAATAGAATTATAGTAGGCAGTGGTTACTCCTGTTTGCTTGCTCGCCCAAGTCGGTGCCGCTACTTCTACAGCACCCCCGCCATTATTTGGAGTTCCTTGAAAAACTGGCAGTATTGTATAATTGTTTGGGTTCGGATAACTGTAAATAGGATTGCCATCAGCCCTGCTATAGCCGACGAGTACCTGCGTATTAAAAAACGCCTGATACTGAGCAGCCGTGTAAAAGCCGTCGGTGCAAGAACCGTCCGCATTCATCCCGGCTATCAGCACAGTGCCAGCCTGCGCAGCAGTGACATCATTGAATACTAGTTCTTGCTGATTGGGATTATAGGAAATGACATTGGCTTTTGACACAGTCATGGATAATTGGTAAAAAATTGGAGTGTTCAGGGTTGAATTGATGCCGCCAACTAAGCCGCTAGAGATGAATAAGTCGCCGTCTTTGAACTCATAATTTGCAATGGTCTCATATAAATAGGGCGTTAGTGACAAAACCTGGGTGGATGTGCTACTAGTGCTACTGGTGGTAGACGAGATATTGCTCTGGTTAGTAAACTGGTTGGCAGCTACATTCATATTGCCGCCGGCCTCAATGGTTGCCGCCGTATTGGTTACCTGCTGGGTAGGGTTTATCAGCATGCCATTCGCATCCGTCTGACCGTTTGAGGCAATGTTTATGTCACCTAGACTGGTGATATTAGCGCCGTTCTGGTTTGTTAGGGTGTTTGTCGCCCAAAGATTAATAGTGCCGGTGGCCGCGATTTGGGCTCTCTGCCCTTCGTTGGTAAGATTCGCGGTGCTTAAAGTCACAGTGTTGCCGATGATGGTACCGGTGTTAGTCATGCTTTGACTAATTGAATTAACTTGGCTACCAGCTATCAATCCGTCATTTTCAATATTTCCTGTTGCTGTAAGATTGGCTTGACCGGCCTTTATCGTGCCGCTTGTCGCGTTAGTTATGTCGGGAGCGACAACGTTTAGAGCCCCACCAGCCGACAGCGTCCCTTGATTGGTAAAATCGCTGTTTACGGTAAGGCTGAAATCGCCGTTTGCAGCCATAGTGTTGCCGAAAATATTCATGCTGTTCGCGTTTATAAACAGCCGCCCGTTGCTGCCGATGAATCCTTGACTGTCTGTAAGCATGCCGCCAATGGTAATGATCATTGCCGCCGCAGAGCCGCTGTTTATGATTTGTCCGCTGCTGTTGGTCAGATTGTCAGCATTTAGCGCAAGCCCATTTGTGGCCTGTAAAATACCGCCGGTATTATCTACATCGCTGGGAACAAGATTATTCGGGTCTAGCTGCAATTGGCCGTTGGTGGCGATGCTGCCGCCGGCATTGTTGATACTACCAGCTGCAATCAGAGTGGTGTTACCAGTTCCGGTTTGCGCTATACTGCCACCCTGGTTGAAGATATTATTGGCTGTAATGACAACATTACCCGCCGTGATCTGGCCGGCGTTGTCGTTGGTCACGTTGCTTGTGGTGCTCAGCGTTAAGTTGCCGCCTACTTGCATAGTCGCGCCAGTGTGATTTATATCGCCGCTTGTTGCCATGACAGCCGCATTACCGCCGGCGTAGGTGACAGCGCCGCTTAAATCAATTCCCGCACCGTTCACAGTGAGATTACCGCCCGCCAGGTTTTGCCCATTGGCTGATACCGTACCGGTTGCGATGATGCTGAGGTCGCCGCTGTTGCCGACAGAGCCGTCACTGTTTATCCCCGCACCGAGGGTTCCACTGGATGTTACGGTCTGGACCGCCACAGCGGTATTTTGTCCGGAGGCCAGCACACCGCTGTTGGTAAACATACCGCTTGCATTAATATTGGTGTTGCCCTGAGTATAGATCGTCCCCGCGTTGGTCACACTGATTGCCGGAACTGCAATCGTGCCGAGGTTTATATCCCCGGTGCTATTCATATAGGCCCCAGGACCATTGGTTATGGCACTTGCTTGTACCAAAAGTGTACCGGCATTTACCGTACTATTGTCAGTCACACTCGTGGCGTTGACCGTACCGTTATTAGTCATACTCTGACTGTTCAGCGTGATGGCGTTACCGCTTAACTGTCCATTATTGGTTAAGTTATTTGCCGCCGTGGTATGGACGGCTGCGTTGGCCATCATCGTCCCAGTGGTGTCATTGATAACATTAGCGCTGGTTATCGTTAGGTTCTGTACCGCTAACAGGCTTCCTTGGTTGAGGGTTGTTCCGACAGTATTCAAGTTGACATTGCCGTTTGCCGTTATCTGGCTGCCGGCGCCGTTGGTAAAGTCGCCGTTGGAAGTGATATTGATGTTTTGGCCGGCATTAACCTGCCCGTTTGCACCGCTTACACTTGGCGTGTCCAGCTTGACGCTGCCATTGGCCGCAATGGTACCTCCCTGATTGATCACCGTAGCCGCCTGCATGGTGAGGTCGCCTCCTGTGGCAATACTTCCGTTCGTGTTATCAATGTTATTGGCCTGAATATTGGCCTGTCCATTGGTTACGATTGTACCGCCGCTGTTGCTCAAATCAGCGGTAGTTGAATTATCCGTGGTAGTGATTGCCAAAGTCCCTGTGCCGGCGTGCTGGATTTGACCCTGGTTATTAGTCAGCGTACCTGATTGTATCGTGAGATTAGTACCATTGGTGGCGATGGTGCCGCTGGTGTTATTAATGTCGCCAAACGCAGTTAAAGTTGTAGTATCACTGCCTGTTTGCGCTATACTGCCGCCTAGGTTGGAGATGTTATTGGCAGTAATGCTTACATTGTTTGCTGTGATCTGACCGGCGGTACCGCTCGTGTTCTCATCGTTGGTTACGTTGCCAGTTGCACTTAAGGTTAAGTTATCACCTACCTGCATATTGGCACCAGTATGGTTTATATCGCCGTTTGTTGCCGTGATGCTTGCATTACCGCCGACCTGGGTGCTGGCGCCGTTTAAGCCGATGCACGTACCGATCACCGTGAGGTTGCCGCCGGCCAGGTTTTGACCGTTAGCAGCTATCGTGCCGGTTGCGGTAATATTTAGGTTACCGCTATTACCGACTGAACCGTCGCTATTTACTCCAGCCCCGAAAGTACCACTGGAGGTTATCGTCTGGGCCGCCACAGTTGTATTCTGGGCGGCGGCAATAACACCGCTATTGGTCAGTGCCCCGGTGGAGTTTATGTTGGTGCTTCCTTGTGCATATATGGTTCCGCTGTTTATTACATCATCGGTGGCACTCACGTTGACTTGCCCCGCTGCTGAGGTGCTGCTGCCGCCGGCCAGCATAATTTTACCGGCACTGGTCAGCGTCAGGTCACCGACATTCGCTTCAAGTGTTCCCTGGCTGTTGACACCCACGCCACTTTC
>Ga0224518_1000124_pt1 | contig 11785 bp, 14 predicted proteins | sample IRBST25metaG_FD_179891 | JGI IMG/M metagenome (GOLD analysis project Ga0224518, IMG submission 179891) | Peat soil microbial communities from Stordalen Mire, Sweden - IR.B.S.T-25 | ecosystem: Environmental > Terrestrial > Soil > Wetlands > Peat | place: Sweden: Norrbotten County, Stordalen Mire...
TACAGTTACGCTCAACCACCATTGGAAAGAGAATAGAGTTGAGTACCAGTACAGCTTTCTAGTCTCCCCTACATAAACCTGTAATTGCATAAGAGTCTCAAAGTCCGAAGGAATTTGTAGCATATGGCTCCTCCCAATTCAATAGACAATTTGTCAGTACTTAAAATAGATTATTACCCAAAAAATTAGAAGCAATACGCTTTGCGAATATGGCTATTATTAAAAATGCAATCTGCCTATCCAGTATGGTTGTATTTTTTTATTTGTTAAAAAATATATATAATTATCCTGAATCATGTCAATACTAAGATACATATACTGGATTGTTGAAAAATGTGAAGAGGTGACTTATGGATAACGATATAAAAGAATGGTACAGATATCCGATTGTGATTTTTACAGGAATATTAGTACTGTATACTGCTAGTAGCTCAATTATGGCATTAATAAATTTTTAAGTGTTTATAAGGGCACCGCATAAATAGGTTGCAAAAGGGAAGGAGGAAAGAATGTGGAAAGTGTTGAGGATACTCAAGAGAATGACAAAGAGTACCTAGAATGTTTTAAGAATATAAATGATTTGGATGAAAAGCAAATGCTTAGCAGTGCAATGGCAAGTTACTTCTTATTATATCGATAGATACAAATACACCGTCTTACTTTTGTAGGGGGGTGTTTTTTTATTCATATATTAACACGAATAGCCCAGCAGGTGTACATTCCTGCCAGGCAGCTAAGTCATATTTCCGAATATAACATAACTTGATTGTAATCATATCGTGTTGCTTTATGGTGGGCGATCAACTGCACCATACCGCACTATTAATATGACCAATATATTAAAATTGATACATTGATTGCAAAAACGTTATTGGGACATAAATGTAATTATCCACAATTATTACTTCGCAAAATTCGCGTAGGTGATTTAAAAGCTACCAGGCTCGGAAAATCTTACCGTATACCTAAAAGTGAATTGGATCGACTTAGTGTTTTGTAGTAGTTATGATAATCATTGAAAGCTTAATAAAATGGCCCCAGTCTGTTAGTTGGCGTTACAAAGTGTCAATGAATTTGCAGTATATATACCGCCGTCTTACCTTAATTGGTAGGACGGTGTTTTTTTACATGAAAATAATAATACGTTAATAAATTACTATATCTCACATAGTATAGTAATTATAAATCGCATATTTAAATTCCGAATACCGTAGCAATCGAGGAAGGGGAAAATATAAATGAAGAAACAAATCAGTATTACTGAAAGCCAAATTCTGATAAATGTGGCTGGAAATATATATCGTGAAGATGCCTTTTTTTTGAAGAAAGAATTATTTCGATACCTAAATGAGAAAAAGTATAATATATGTATTATCGACATGAGTAGTATAAGTTATATTGATGCTGCAGGGCTTGGAACTTTAGTTGTAGTGAATAATCGTTTTCATCATTTAGGTATTAAGATTGTGATTTTAGGATTAAAAGGTATATTCAAGGAATTATTTCAACTAACACAAATGGAGAAAATATTTGAAATTATGTAGCTTATTTAAAGAGGAGATATGTGAGCTTTTAAAATCTATGCAGAAGTAAATTGACAGCCCAGCAGTACAATCAAAAATATTGTGATGAGTGTCGGTAATATCCACCTAACAAATTGGTAATAATAACCATATGAAGGTGATTTTATTGGAAACACCCATCACCTTAACCGATAGTAAGTGCTTTTTCATTTGGCATAAATGAGACAAAACTCTCATGGAATTAAGACCTTAGCTTATGGTAAAAAAACTATTTGTTGTGATAGTATTAATAAAGGAACATAGTCAAATTTTAGAAGGGGGATGATGTTATGATTATTATCGAACCGTGGTTATCAAACCTATTCCATGTAATTTTGACAGCTGGATTTCTATTGTATTCATATCGTCTAATATTAAATGATTAAAACTATAGAGCTTTTTATTTATAGGAAAACCCCCGATCAGTCAATGAGCTGAACGGGGGTTTTATATTGCTGTTAACGACTAGTATGGTTTTGTATGGAATTTGTAAATTAATAATTGTTTTGGTTGAGAGGTAGCTGCCGTGGGGTGGCTATTTTTTTATTGAAAATATAAAACGAAAGATTGTCATACTTTTATCATAAATATATGCCATAATTAACACATACCAATAAAAGTTAGTCTGTTTCGAGAAAAAAATTAGGAGTGTGTTTATGAAAAAACAATGGCTAGTTTTAACAATGGTGAGCTTGTTTCTTATTGCTTTAACCGGAAGCGCATTTGCTTGGTCAGGAAGAGCCGACGTAGAAGGTAAGCCTACTGAATTTAATCCAGGTGGACATAAAGGCTATTACATATGGCAAGATGACCAGGGATTTCATGTTTGGACAACGACTCACGGTGAAGAGCATGTATTTAGTGGTACAATTCATACAGACGGGATATTTGAACATATTCGCGGTCATCGCTTAGAAGATGGAGATTCTTTTAATGCATATAGTGACATTCAAGAAAAATTTTGGTTTAGATTCTCTGATGGTGATAGCAATTTCCATTTCTCACTTGGAGGACGTGAAGTAAATATAGAACATGATAAAATTCATTTTAAGTTTGACAACTCAGGTGGATCAGATGGACTGAACTTCCGTATTAGGGATGCACGCTACATTGACTTTGACTTGTTTGTGGATGGTCAACCGGTACCTCGCAGAGACATATTTATCAGTAACAGTAATTGGCATCCGTATTCTAACCAATTCAGATTAGATATATAAAGGTAAAAAGAAAGCCAGTATGTTCTAGTGAACGCTGGCTTTCATTTTGTCTTAATTCTGTAATGCTTCTACATAAATATGTTTGCTGGTAGCTACCGGGTGGTGGCTATTTTATATATTTTGTTGCTCAAGATATGCGCCCAGACTTTTTTATTTTAAGCTTTAGATTTTAAGATAGTTTGATAGATGGTTGAATAGGCTTTGCATACTTCTTCAACGTTGGTTTTATTTATGTCAGGATAACAATCCGTTCCTGATTTAAGTGTTAATTTATTAGATTGGATCATTTGTACTAATATTTCCTTGGCTAGTGTAGCTATATCTTTATTAAAAGTCGCTTCTGGATCGTAACTCATAAGTTTCTCCTTCTTATCTGGGCGCATTAATCCCTTTCGATAAATTAGTATAAATTACCTGCAAGATCGTTTAACCGCCTCCCTATCACACCAGGGCAGGCGGTTTTTGCATGCAAAGACATATATTGCATTAATCGCTTTAATTATATTTTATCTATGATCGGAGATACTAAGAAAAAAGGAGGGATTATCATGTCAAAAGTAACGAAATGTCATTGCGAAGAATGCCACCACAATAAGGCCTTTGAATGTACTGCTGATAGTATAGAAGTTAGATCAAGCGGTGATCTACATGTTAGCTCTGCTGACGGCACAGCTTGTCATACCTTTAAAACAAAGTCAGAATAAAAAGAAGGTCCTCTGAAAAGTCAATTTAGACTTTTTAGGGGACCTTCTTTTTTTAGTTTGATGCTAAAAAAACAAAGGAATAAGCATATGGAAAATATTAAAAAAATCCATTAACAATTATCCTATAGTTTCAATTAGCAGTACATTAATGGCAGGCCGATTGTAAAATGAAGTTGAACACCTAAGAAAAAAGTCCATAGTGACTTTTTCCTCATATGGTAGAATGGAGTTTCCACACAACCATTACCAAAGAGGAGGCAATCACTATGGACTGCCATGATTATATCACAATAGAGCCAGAACGCAAAAGAGGTCAACACTTAGGGCAAGAAGAGCGCGGGGCGATTCAGCAATTAAACAAGCAAGGATGCTCCCTCAGAGCAATTGCCAAAGAGATAAACTGCTCGCCAAGCACCGTTATGAATGAATTGCGCCGAGGTACGCCATCACGCAAAAGTCGCAGGGGGCGTAGGCCTGAATATAGCGCCAAACGAGGACGGGCAGTATATGAGGGCAATCGAATGCGATGCAGAAGACACCATCGGATTACTCACTGTTCAGACTTCATTCAATGGGTGGTAAAGCAAGTTCGTGAACACCACTGGTCGTTAGATGCTTGCGTAGGCTACGCAAGGCTGCACAGGCTGTTCGATGAAAGCGAGATGGTGTGCACAAAAACTCTCTATAACGAGTTGGAGTCCGGAAATCTGCCCTTATCCCTTTTTGAACTGCCAGAGGTTCTCAAGCGCAAGCGTCATAAAGGAAAGAGCCGCGCTCATAAGCGTCTAAGGGGCAGTAGCATTGACGATCGTCCCGATGTCGTGGGTGAACGCATAGAGTTTGGGCATTGGGAAGCCGATACAGTGGTCGGACGACGCAACGGCAAAGAAGCGGTTATCCTGACATTGGTGGAACGTGTCACCAACAACTATCTTGCTATTCGAATCCCCGGTAAAACCAGCGTGGCAGTAATAGACGCAATGAACACTCTATACGATGAGTACGGGGAACGTTTCAGCAAGGTATTCAAGACCATTACGACCGACAATGGCTCTGAATTTGAGGATTTTGCACAGCTTCAGCAGTGGGGCACAAAAATCTATTTCGCTCATCCATACTCGTCCTGGGAACGTCCCGTGAATGAAAGGCACAACGGTCTCTTACGCCAGTACATCCCTAAAGGCGTTTCCATCGAGCAGTATGATCCTGAGTTCTGGCCTGTGCTGATGAGCTGAACAGCCGTCCACGCAGACGTCTTGGCTACCGGACACCGGAGGAACTTTTCGAGGCTTTCCTTGACGATGTTTATGCTGCTTGATTTCCGGTTACTGTTCTACCATAGTGTTCAATTTGCACTTGCAATTTGCGTATAATAATAAACACCAACACTAGATCGGTATGCATTGCTTGTTCCCTCTTTTCAAGCCTGTGTTTAGGCCGATTTTATATATAAGCCGTCCGTAGTGGATGGCTTTTTTATTTACAGGGCATTTTGAAAGCAAAATCCCCTAACAGGTCAATTGCGACTTGGTAGGGAATTTTGTGCATAATATATCAAAATTAGTCGGAATAAAGGGGAATGACCTATTGTGGCGAAAACTATAAATATTCAGATGATCTACGAGGTTGAAAACCAAGAAGATAGGGGGATTATTATTATGGCTAAAAATGAAAATTCACAAAAGAGTGTTGTAGACAAAAAACTAGATTTAACCACATTAAAATTGGCAGATGTTATTGACATTGATTTCTTACAACGATTCCAGGATGATTTTGCTAAAGGTGTTGGTCTGGCGAGCGTAACTGTTGATACTGATGGTACTCCTGTTACAATTCCAAGTAGTTATACTCGATTTTGTATGGACTACACACATTCAACCGAATGTGGTGATAAGCGTTGTGCAGAATCCCATCGTAAAGGTGGCGAAGAAGCTGCCCGGGCTGGTAAGCCGGTAGTTTATGAATGTCATGCTGGATTGATTGATTTCGCGGCACCAATTATGCTAGAAGGGAGACAGATTGGTACTATTTTGGGGGGGCAAGTATTAACTGATGCCCCTAATGATGCAAAATATCGCAAAATTGCCAAAGAAATTGGTGTGGATGAGGATGGATATGTTGAATCGGTGCAAGAAATTCGGAAATTATCAAGAGAAAGTATAGAAGCAGCTGCAAATGTACTATTCATCGTTGCTAACAATATGTCCAAGAGTGCCTATCAGCATCGGAAATTAAAAGCGGTAGCTGATACACTTAACGATGGCCTGCATCAGATATCTGCAACGATGGAAGAATTGGCGGCATCAGCTAGTGATATAAATGCGAATCAAGCACGTTTAAATGATGAGATAAAAAATGTAAATACAGTAACTGGAAAAATAAATGAGGTAATGGATTTTATCAAAGATATTGCTGATGAAACTCGATTATTAGGTTTAAATGCCGCAATTGAAGCTGCTAGAGCTGGTGAAGCTGGACTGGGGTTTGGTGTCGTTGCCCAAGAAATTAGAAAACTTTCAGCCGATTCGAAAGAAACAGTTGGTAGAATAAAAGATTTAACAACAATTATTAAAAATTCGGTAGATAAAACGGTAAGTATGGGAAGTGAAACGACTTCTACAATTGGGCAACAAGCTGCAGCGATTGAAGAGGTGACAGCAAGTATTGAAGAAATTACTAGCCTTACAGAACAATTGAATGACCTTGCGAATGAAGGGTAATTAGGAAATTTATTATAGAAGGTGACATTTATGAGTGTTCAATTGGTTGTGTTTACTTTAGATGATGAGGAATATGGTATTGATGTTTCATCTATTAATGGCATTTTACGAGCAAATAAGTTTAAAATACAGACAATACCAGGCACAGAAGAATCGATAGAAGGTATGATAAAATTACGGGGTAATGTGAATTATATTTTTAATTTGAGAACTAAGTTTAACCTGACGAAAAAGGACCCTTCAGGTGAAAGCAAATTCATCATGTTGAATGTTAATGAATCAATAATAGGTTGCATTGTAGATGAAGTCACAGATATTGTTAAGTTAAATGATGATGAAATACAATTAGCACCTGCTTTTGTCAAGGGTAATAAAAATTACATTACGGGTGTTGGTAAGCTTGATGATAGGATGATTATTATCTTGGACCCACAAAAAATATTTGAAATAGAGTTTAACAAGATTTAAAGGACCATAAGCATCAAATAAGGTTAACAAAGGTGGAGATTGCTGGAAAGAAAAGGGTAAAGGAGTATGAATTCAGCGGCAGTATGAGATGTGTCAGAGGTGTACCTGTTCCAGGAGTTTCATAGGTGGTAGGTACAGCGCTGCCTAAGGAAGAGGCTTTGACAAAAATCAATGCGATAAGGAATCTGGCTAGAGTTGCTGTTATCGGTTGTTCGGGCATTAAACACTCCATCAAGGTGCGGGCTGTTTACCTTTTAAGTGGAAAACGACTGTCTTGCAATTCTAGCTTTGGTAAAGCGAATATGACTTTTGCCTTTGAGAAAAACTAAAAAAATTAATTATTTCATCAAAACAAAAAAAAAAGTAGACGTAGACGTATCAGCTACTGATACCCTACGTCTATATTTTTTTGTAAAAGAGATAAATTCCTATGAAAATAATTAGCATAGCCAATCGAAAGGGCGGAGTTGGAAAAACGAGTATAACTGCCAATTTAGCCTATGAACTAAAGAAAAGAGGTTTCTTGGTGCTGTTGGTGGATATAGACCAGCAATGTGACCTAACTAAAGTATTTCTACCAGATGAGAAGCAAGGAGGCGTAGCTAACATCTACACTCTTCTTTGTGGTGAATCAAGTATCGGTGATGCATGTGTAGAGATTGAAGAAAATTTGTATATGATACCAGGAAGTCGTGATATAATTCATTTTGATTTTTTCAAAAAGGCTAACAGCTTGAGTAATTGTTTGCATGGCAAAAGGATCGCTAAAGAGGTTGATCTTGTTCTAATCGATCATCCACCATTGGAGAGCAGGCGGAGAGAGGCAATATCGCTAGAAAACGAGTCAGAGACCGTCCGAAGAAGTCCCCTATCAAAATACAGTCAAGTTGCAAGAGTACTTGAATATATCACCATGCAGAAAAAAACGTTAAAACGCATTTATGTGCGTGATAGTCTTTTCTATTTGACTACATTTTGCAGAGTGCAGAAATTTTCAGTGGTCTCGAACCGTCCCCTGAATCGTCTTAACATTAAAATTCCGCACCTAGAGGTGAGGAAAAACATTGCAAAAAACACAATTTTAGAATAAAGTGGTAGGATGAATATAGGTGGTGATTGATTTTGTTTATAGTAATACTCCTATTACTATATGTTTTTGTTATTCCATTAACTATAATTTTAAGGTTAGATTGGCTTATTTGTAGAAAAGCAAAGAAAGAGATTAAACAGACTCCTGATATATTCAATTTGCAATATACAGAGCATTTTGTTTCAGTTGATAATGCGCTTTTACAAACCTGGTGGATTCCAGCAAGCTCAGATATAAAAAAAACGCTTGTTTTTATTCATGGAAACGCTAGAAATATTAGCTTTTTTTGTGATTATTTTTACGATTTACACAAAGAGTTAAATGTTAATATATTTGCCATTTCATTAAGGGGATATGGTAAAAGTAGTGGAAAGGCTAGCCTGAAGTATATGTCAGAAGATGTTTATAATTGCATCAATTTTTTTTCAAGTACTTATAAAATTCAATTGAAAGATATAATAATTCTAGGTAGGTCACAAGGGGCTTCTATTGCTGCACAATTAGCGGTTAATCACAAATATGCGGGAGTAATTTTAGAATCAGGGATTTCTTCAATTAATGACTTTATAATTTATAAACTCAAAAAAAGCATTATTTTTTATCCATACAAATGGCTAAACCTTGCTAATTTGACTGCAATAAACTTTGATACATACAGTAATTTGAAGAAAATTAACACTCCTGTGCTTTTAATTCACGGATTAAAAGACAATACAGTTCCAATTGATATGGCAATAAAAAATTTATCTGCCAGTACCAATATAAAACATATATGGTTTGAAGATGCTGGACACGCTAACTGCTGGAAGTTTAATCCCTACTGTCAAGAAGTTAACAATTTTATAGATCACAGCGTCCGATAAGGCAATTAGCGCCCATCCAGCAAAAAAAGTAAAATTGAAAATTATGCCCCCTGCAAATCATATATAACACCACTTTAAAAGATATTATGAATGATTGCTCATAAACACTAAATTGGAAAAAGTCCTAACGCAGGGGGACAGGTACATTGTTTTGTAAAATATATATCCTATCCAATGAATCCCATAGTAGTGTATATGAAATTCTAGAATATAGTTTCAAAACTTCTAGGGCAATGAGGGAGGACGGATAATGAAAATTCTGCACCGTTTAACCCGTTACGCAGAACCATCCTTGTTAAAGCATTTTAATGATTTTTGAATTGAAGTGCCAAAAATTAAATTAGGTAAAGCATTGAATTTTTTTAGATATATTCTATCAAGACTCTCCTTTAGATGAAATCTGGATTTAAGATTGTCTCAGATAATTCCAAATACTACTGAGATTGGAGCATAAGGGGTATGAAAATTAGAGAAAAATATACTTGCCCACTGGAATTAACACATGATCTTACCAAAGGAAAATGGAAGCCGATTATATTATGGTTGCTAGGTAAAGGACCCTTATCGCTTGCCCAGCTTGAAAAAAGAATACAGGGCATCAATCAAAAAATGTTGATGGAGCAATTAAAAGAGCTTGTTGATATTGGTATGATTAGTAAAAAGACTTTTGAGGGCTATCCATTAAAAGTGGAATACTCGCTGTCAGAACGTGGCCAGAAAATGCTGGCGGCTATCACAATTATGCAGGGCATAGGAATAGACCTTATGCTAGAAAACGGAATGGAAGATTTACTAAGAGGTAATGGATTTATTGAATAACTATGTATTTGCCTACCTACAAAAAAGTGGGTAATATACTACTTTCTATAATAAAGTTATAATGTTTATGACAATATGATAGAGGGTGGTTTGAATGAAAAATATTGAGAAAGTTATAGACAAATTGATTGACAAGCAAGGTGTTGCTTTTATCGGATCGATAGATAGTGAAGGATTTCCGAATGTTAAAGCTATGTTAGCTCCCCGAAAACGAATTGATTTCAAAGAGTTTTATTTAACAACTAATACATCATCCATGAGAGTGCAGCAATATAAAGAAAATCCAAAGGCCAGTATTTATTTTTGTGATAGACGTTTTTTTCGTGGAGTCATGTTAAAAGGAACTATGGAAGTACTCGAAGACGCTGCATCAAAAGAAATGATTTGGCGTGAGGGAGATACAATGTATTACCCCACAGGAGTTACTGATCCCGATTATTGCGTATTGAAATTTGTGGCTGAGCGAGGCAGATATTACAGCAATTTCGCTTCTGAAAGTTTTGTTGTTGATTAGATATCAAAAAAATTAGAAAGTCTCGAATTATGAATTTTTTTATCAGATAAGGAATAGATGGTGATATTTTTTGACTTGAATAAGACTATAGCAATATCGCTTTTTTAAAAGAAAAATGGTCTCAACGTTTGTAGAATGAGGCTTGGTTTTTGTTTAGATGTTAAAGAATTTACTGAAAAAATAGAACGTCCTTAAATTTCGATTAAATATGTTATCAATTGTATATTCGCCTACGCGTGCGAGCGGATAGGTAGGGGGATAATGAAGAATTAGCTTGACGTCAGTTCGGTGACGAACTATACTTATAGTAGCGATTAAATAAGCGAGAGTATTGTATGAATAAATATTTAGCGATATCTAAAATCTCAAAGATAAGAAATGAAGTTTCTGGCTACATTGAGTCGGAATTAAGAAAACGTGGCATTGAGGGACTTGTAGTATCACATGGTAATATATTAGATATACTCTATGATAACGATGGAAAATTAACGATGAAAGAAATAAGTGAGGGAATTGATCGTTCGAAGTCTACAGTTACTCAGTTAGTGGATAGATTATTGAAAGCGGGATATGTTACTAAAGAATCAAACTTAGAAGATAAGAGATATTCATATATAGTATTAACTGAAAAGGGGTTAAGCATAAAAAAAGACTTTAAAGAGATTTCACAAAATGTGATTAAAGAGTTCTTTAAAGATTTTACTGAAGCTGAAATTGAAATATTACTTTTATTATTAGATCGGGTAATGCATAATTTTACCCGCTAATTTTTTACAAAAATAGTTCGGCGACGAACTATTTGAAATTAAGTAGGGAGATGTTAAAAATGAATGAGACTATAAGAATAATAGAAAATCTTAAAACCGTTAGGAATTTTTCTGAAAGAAATATACCAAAGGATCATTTGTCAGTTATCTTAAAATCATGCGTAAATGCGGCTACAGCATCAGCCAGACAGACATATTCAATTATAGTTGTAGACGATAAAGAAGTCATGAAACAAATCGGATATGTTGGTAGCGTCATGCTTGTATTCTGTGTTGATTTTAATAGAGTAATGGATACGGCTGAATTTTTAGGATTTCAGTATAAAAATGGAACACCTATTGTAGATTTTATAACTGGTAGTACTGATACCATTCTTGCTGCCCAAACTGCTGCTATCATTGCCAAATCCCTTGGGATTGATTCTTTTTTCAGTAATTGCGTACATAGAGGAAATATTAATAGAATCTATAATGTTTTAAATTTGCCTGAAAGGCATTGTTTTCCCTTAATAACATTAATACTTGGTTATCCAGATGAGAAAAAATCAAAAATGACGAAGAAAGGGCGATTAAGTGGATCAGAGATAATACATTTTAATAAATATGAGAGATTGAATGATAAAGGACTGGAAAACCTGGTTTTAGAATATGATAGTCAAGATAAACACTTTTTATCATTAATTGATGATTGGAGAGAAAAAGGATACAATCATTATTTAGAATGTTTTTATGAAAAATGGTGCGGTTGCTCCAGATTAGATGAGAAACATGAATACCAGATAAAATCTAATAGTCAATATAAACAAGTGAGAGAAATGTTAATCAAGACTGGATTTTTATCAAATTAATTAATTCTATTTAGATATTCGCCGCTAAAGGTGATACGGAGGGTTGGGGTGCAAAAATCAATGATATAATTCATCATAATCTTTGGAAATTCGGTTTTGTTACCATTTGCAAATTTGCCTAAATGGTAACAATAACCATGAAGGCGAGCGAAATATTTTTTATGATATAATTATTAAATGTTCTGAAATGGAGGTTTTAATTTGAGAAATGTT
>Ga0224518_1000125_pt1 | contig 11770 bp, 14 predicted proteins | sample IRBST25metaG_FD_179891 | JGI IMG/M metagenome (GOLD analysis project Ga0224518, IMG submission 179891) | Peat soil microbial communities from Stordalen Mire, Sweden - IR.B.S.T-25 | ecosystem: Environmental > Terrestrial > Soil > Wetlands > Peat | place: Sweden: Norrbotten County, Stordalen Mire...
TTTAGAGGTGGTTAATATGGATAAAAAGACAAATCGATTGATAAACGAAAAAAGTCCTTATTTGCTTCAGCATACTTATAATCCAGTTGATTGGTATCCTTGGGGTGAAGATGCTTTTGAGAAAGCCAGGCGTGAAGAAAAGCCTGTATTTTTGAGTATCGGCTATAGTACATGCCATTGGTGTCATGTCCATGAAAGTAACATTTGAGTTTTAGAAGAACCGACTTCAAAAGGGGACATATGTTGGCTTTTAGTTAAGAGAAAGTAAGGTCGCTTTACAAACAAAGATGGTATAATGTGACCGTCTACGAGCATACTAAAATTACTACAATTATGGGGGATGGCGAAGGATGGAAGACAGGTTATACCGAGGCTTTGTGGCTGGAGTTGTTGGCGGGGTTGTGTCAAATATATTGAGCCATCTTTCATACTTTTTGGGGCTAACTACACTACGATTATCAGATTGGGCTGCAATCCTTATCTTTGGTCATGTGCCTCCGTTCAGTTTAGGAGAACACATATTTGCTGTCTTCATACAAATTAGCTGGTCTGGTGCTGTCGGCTCCGTGTTCGCCTATTTCCTTGTCTGGGTCACTAACCGTAAGATTCTTTTCAAGGCTTGGATGCTGGGGACTGTCCCTTTCTTTGTAATCTATTTACTAACGGCACTATTTCAAACCCCGGGAACGGTGCCATTACCACTTAACACGGTGCTTTCGAATTACATAACGTCATCGATATTTGGTGTCGTTATGGGCTATAGCTTCAAGGTTTTGGACCAAGACATCATGCAGCATCGTAGCTCCCCAGAACTCCTAGCTCATCCTGCGGCAAAACCCACCGACAAAGATAATAAACAGCAACGCCCCGACAATAATGAAATAGATGGCACGTAGTCATCGCAACCGCACTTAAAAAGTGCGGTTTTTTGATACAGTATAAAAGCAAATTAACAGCGTTACAGTACTAGGAAGGATCTTACTTTTTCAATGGCATGTAATAGAATAAGAAATGACATGTCATGGAACAGACGATAGAGCCTTACAGGGCTTGGAGTTGCTGGCTTCCTAAAAAATACTCGCAGTGATCTAGATGACAATGGTGCCATGTCCATAAAAGTAACATTTCTATGAGTAGTATAAAAGTGTCTCGCCAGTGTAAGCGAGAGTATTAGAGTCTTATATTTCGATATATGAATAATAGTTTTTTGTTTGTTGGCTCGGCTGTTTTTTTATAGTTTGGTTCATATTGGTCTGAACTTGTAAAGTGGCAAAGGACTCTTGGCTTATTGGCTTGAGGAAGGCTTGTATTTTGTTCCCCATTCAGTCATGAATTGCAAAATTGGTTTCAAAGATTCCCCTTTCTCAGTTAGGGAATACTCAACTTTTGGAGGAATTTGGTGATATTCATTTCGATAGATAAGCTGTTCAGCTTCCAGTTCTTTAAGCTGTTGGCTTAGCATTTTGTGGGTAATAGACGGTGCGTTCTTTTTTATTTGTCCATATCGTTGCACGCCATTTTGAAATAATATAGCAAGTATAATCCATTTCCATTTACCACTAATGACGGATAAGGTATATATGATAGACTTGCTACATTCACTCATTGAGCAATTTGCCATGATACTCTCCTTTTGTATAGTATCTAACTTTAAAGTGCATACTTTACTTTTTTACTCTATGATATACAATTAAAAGAAAAAGATCAAGTGAAAAAGATTTAAAAATATGGAGGTATCGTTATGAAGGTAATGGCATTTAACGGAAGTCCTAGAAAGAATTGGAATACCGCAACGCTCCTGAATAAAGTGCTAGAGGGTGCAGCGTCAAAAGGCGCAGAGACCGAATTAATTCATCTTTATGATCTGAACTACAAAGGATGTATCAGTTGTTTTGCATGTAAAGTCATAGGTGGAAAAAGCTATGGTAAGTGCCCAGTACAAGATGATCTTGCAGAAATATTTAAAAGAGTAGAGGAAGCCGATGCCCTTATATTAGGTTCTCCGATTTATTGGGGAAGGGTAACTGGTGAGATGGCTGCCTTCATGGACCGTTTACTGTTTCAGTATGTAGAATACAGTGATTCTCATAGATCGTTTTTTCCGAAGAAAATTAATACAGGGTTTATTTATACAATGAATGTAACAGAAGAAATGTTAAAAACATATGGTATGGATAAGCACATTGAGTTAAATGAAATTGCAATGCGAATGGCATTTGGGGCTACTGAGTCGCTCCTTAGTTTTGATACGTACCAGTTTAAAGATTACTCAAAGGTGGTTGCAACCGCGTTCGATGTTGAGGGCAAGGCCAATAGAAGAGAAGAAGTATTCCCTATAGATTGTAAAAAAGCTTTTGATATGGGAGTGAAATTTGTAACAGAGAGTGTTTAGTTACAAATTAAATCATATTATTACGTTTTAGGTGTTTTTAGGAGTTCAGGGTGTTTATAGATTTATTTCTTATTGTGGTAAAGGGAATAGACCTTGGTCAAATTATTGACTAAGGTCTATTAGAAGTTTGATTATATAGCGTGGCATGCCGTGAAAGTAAATTGCTAGGGCACAAAGTCAGATAACTTGTGGACTTAGTTTTCACGAGGATTTACTGAACCAAGCTATAAATAAAACATAAAAGGAGTGGCACATGAGTTCAATAATGTCAAATATATTAAATCGTAGGAGTATACGAGCCTATACTTCTAAGCAAATAGATAGAAATGATATTGTTAAAATATTAACCGCAGCTAGTTGGGCTCCATCGGGAAATAATCTGCAGCCCTGGAGGTTTTCCGTAGTAACCAATACTGAATTAATAAAAAAACTATCATCTCTTACTATTTATCATAATTGGGTACAAGGAGCGCCTTGCTTGATTGCAGTCTTTCTGGATACTAAGATTATAGATGATAAAATATCAAATGTTTACTTAAAACATGTTCAGTCAATTGGAGCATCAATACAAAATATGCTGCTTGCAGCATATGAAATTGGTTTAGGAACTTGTTGGATTGGGGAAATATTAAAAAATGAAGATGAAGTAAAGAGGGTGCTTGGGGTTCAAAATGATTTGCAGCTTATGGCTGTCATATCTGTTGGATATCCAAGCAAAGATAGTAAATCTAACAGAAAGGATATCTCTGAAAATATTATAAATTGGTTGTAGAAATAGTGAGATATCTCCAATGTCATTATCAACGGCTGTACCTTTTGGGATTTTATTAGATAGCTTGGCATGTCATGGAAGTGAATTTATGAAGGCCTAAGCTAGATAGTTTATGGACTCAATATTGATACCAATGGATATTTCTTTATCTTTTTAAATGGCATGTAATGGAATTAATGACATGTCATAGAGCAAACGATAAAGCTTTGAACTAGCTGGATTCGCTGGCTTTTCAGAAGTTGTAAATAGTATTCTAAGTGTGAATGGTGCCACGTCCATAAAAGTAACATTTTTATAGTTTTGCATTTAGTAGTAGCCATTGACAAAGCGTATGTCAATGGCTATTATATGTATATACATATAATAACTATTGAGGTGTGCACTATGTTGGATTTATCAGATATGCAATGCTGTGTTTGCGGTAATTTAAGAAAAACGACACGTGTTATTACTCAATTTTATGATCAACACCTACAATCAACTGGTTTACGTAGCACACAATGTGCATTGCTTCGCAATATTTCATTACATAAAAACATTGCGGTTGGTGAATTGGCTACTATGTTGCTCATGGACCAAAGTACAGTCACGAGAAATCTTGAAATATTGAATAAGCATGGATACATTAAAATTATACCTGAAAATCATGACGCTCGGAAAAAATTAATTTCAATCACTCAGAATGGTGAGAAAAAACTTGAAGAAGCTATACCGTTATGGGAAGAGGCGCAAAGGAAAATCGAACAAGTACTTGGGGAGCAGTTTACTGGCTTTTTAGAAACCTTACAATCCATCAACAAACTGGGCAAATAAAAAATTTAACAAAATATATGTATATACATATATTTGTCTGCATGAATAGTATTGAATATGAGTATAAAATCAAGCGTTAAAAAATAATTGATTATGTGAAAATGGAGGCTCAAGACTGATGAGACTAACACTATTTAACGGAAGTCCAAGAAAAAATTGGAATACTGAAATTCTCCTGAAACATGTAATGAAAGGCGCAGCATCAAATGGGGCAGAAACGGAACTCATCCACCTGTACGACTTAAATTACAAAGGTTGTAGAAGCTGTTACGCCTGTAAACGAGTGGGTGGGAAAAGCTATGGTAGTTGTGCGATTCAAGATGATCTAACGCCGATATTCAAAAAAGTGGAAGAATCGGATGCCTTGATTTTTGGTTCGCCTATCTATTACGGAAATGTTACAGGCGAGATGAGATCTTTTTTGGAACGCTTGTTGTTTCCATATTCAGCATTTGATTCGGAGCGATCATCTCTGTTTAAAAAGAAAATACGAACAGGAATCATCTATACCATGGCAGCGAATGAGATCCAGGTGAGGGAAATGGGTTATGAGCAAAATCTCCATCTCATGGAAATGTTCATAGAGAAGATTTTTGGAGGAGCTGAATCACTATTTGTTATCGATACTTGCCATTTTGAGGACTATTCCCAATATGTTTCGACTTTTTTTAATGCAGAAGCAAAGTTAAAACGGCGGAAGGAAGAATTTAGCAAGGAGTGTAAGAAGGCTTTTGAAATGGGAAAAAAGATTGTTCAGCCAATGTATATTTAATGGAGAGTGATAGTTATGGGAAAAATATTATGCTTTATTTACGAGGAAATGGTTGATTTCGAAATGACATTAGCATGTCATCTGCTTAATCGAGAGATTGTTTGCATTGCCTATGAAAAGAAAGTGATAAATAGCAAATCTGGAATAAGGTATTATCCTATGGCTACAGTTAAAGAAGCTCTAGATTTTACCGAGATAGAGGCTTTGATTATACCAGGGGGATTTAATGATGAACAGAGACAAGAATTAACCGACCTTATTCAATCTTTAAATAACAAAGGAAAACTATTGGCTGCAATTTGTGCGGGTACACAGTATTTAGCGAGGGCCGGAGTTTTAGAAGGGAAAACGTATACAACTGTATTAACCCAAGAGAAGCTTAGAGAGTTTTTTCCGATGACCCTGGAAGATCCGTTTCCACGAGAAACTTATGTCAACAAAATTGTGGTAAGAGATCAGAATATCATCACGGCTCTTGGAAATGCATTTATTGATTTTTCTATAGAAATACTTGATTATTTTCATTATTTTAAAGAAGAAAAGGAAAAGAAAAGTTTGGTTAACCATTACAAGTGCATAATTTGACAAACCTGTGAGTTAAAAAGAGCAATTTTAAAATTAATGGTATGAAAACACGTGTTTCTGAGGTTTCAGGGTGATTATGCTTCTGATTATTGTAATAGAAATAGACATTAGTCAAATTATTGATTAATGTCTATTTTGAAATTCGATTGTGTAGATTGGCATGTCATGGAAGGAAAGTGAAGAGACGCAAAGCTAGATAGCTTATGGACTCAGAGCTTACTCGGGTTAAGAATTGTATCTTCCAGTGGCATGTAATGAAAAGGTATTAGAAGCGGCTTTAAGGTAGATAAATTAAGGACTCAGTGTACACAAGGATCTTGCTTTTTCAATGGCATGTAATGGAATAAGAAATGACATGTCATGGAACAGACAATGGAGCCTTACAGGGCTTGGGTTTGCTGGCTTCCTAAAAAATACTCACAGCGATCTAGATGACAATGGTGCCATGGTTATAAAAACAACATTTTTGGTAAATGTTGACTATCGTTTATATTTTTGATACAATACGCATAAGAACAAATGTTCTCGTGCGTATGTAAAGCCACGTTAGAAGGAGGAAGGTTATGGAGCTTCATTATGAGCAGTTAGAACAGGAAATCTTGGATGTATTAGAGAGCAATAAGTACTGGGTATTGGCAACCTCAGCAGATAGCCGGGTAACAGCGCGTTCTATGAGTATAGTGAATGATGGATTAAACATTTATTTTCAGACGGAAACGTTGTTAGATAAGTATAAACAGATCCTTATAAATCCTAATATAGCGCTGTGTTACCATAACGTACAAATTGAGGGTAAAGCTGAATCAAAAGGACAAGTGGCAAGACGGGAAAATGAAAAAATACGTAAAATTTATTGTATGCATCACAATAAATCATATGAACGTTGGCAGGGATTAGAGGAACAAGTGTTTATTAAGGTGCAACCAGTAAAGATTACTATGTGGAGATATGTTGATTCCAAGTCGTGTCGGGATTTTTTATATATAAATGAGCGTAGAGCAGTCAGAGAATATTATCATGGGGAGCAGTATGACAATTGATAATATGTATCTAATGAATTTACGGAAAATACAATAAGAGTGGGGTGGTCATTATGGAAGGCAATATAATGAGTGAAAATACGATAGTTATGTATATTCTCAATACAATGGCGGATTGGGAGTGGGGCTATACAACCGCTGAATTGAAAACAGGGCGGTTTTTTAAAAAAGGAATACCAGCATTTAATATCAAAACCGTTAGTTTAAGTAAGGAACCGATTACAACCATGGGTGGGCTGCGAATCATACCTGATTTAAGCATAGATGAAATTAATGCTCAGAATTGTACTCTTCTACTACTACCTGGCGGTGAAACGTGGATGGATTCTCGGCATGCTCCGATACTAGAAAAGGCAAAAGATTGTTTAGATAAAGGTATTCCTGTTGCCGCTATCTGTGGTGCTACTATGGCACTTGCATCAGCTGGAATTTTAGATACATATCGGCACACTAGTAATGATCTTGCATATCTCAAGCAGGAATGTCCAAATTATCATGGAGAAGAGAACTTCCAATTTCAAAGTGCAGTTACCGATGGTAATCTCATTACAGCCAGTGGTACAGCACCGATAGAGCTAGCGTATCAAGTTTTTAAGCGACTTGATGTATTCTCAGATGAGGCCTTAGAGTATTGGTATCAGCTTCATAAAATACAAGATCCCCAGTATTTTTATAAACTAATGCAATCCATTGGACAGAAAATTTAGATAATGGAAAATCTCCATATCTCTTGCAACATGCCTGCAAACTAGTAGATTGGCATCCATGAGGTGATGAAGCCTTCAAAAAGTGAAGCAGGAAGCCAAGTCAGTATTCCGTAGTATCGGCTATTCTACATACTATTGTTTGCGATGAACCAGAGCCGACTCACATCACTCTTAATGGTGAAATTGAAAGAAGCAGCAATATCTCAAATTATGAAGATGTTGCTGCTTCTTTGTGTAATTTACTTTTGTATAGTTTAATTTTCACATCCAGATTTAGAAGATTGCTTTCCCATTTGGCTTTTTCCTCTACTACAGCCAATTTGTGCTTTTCCAGTATTGCTAATCTTAGCTGAATTGTAGAATCTCCCTGATATCGTAATAAAGCGTATCCTCTAATATCCTTAATCGACATTCCTGTATTTTTTAACCTTTTGATAAATAGAATCCACTCGACATCTTCTGATGTATAATACCGTCTTCCTACTGAATCACGGTTAACAATTAGTAGTTGTTCTTTTTCATAGTACCGCAATGTAGGGGAACTCATATTGGTTATATTTGAAAACTGTCCTATTGAATAATTCATTTAAATTTTCCTCTTGACTTAAAGTTAACTTTAAGAGTTACAATTCAAATTATAACAAATATAGGAGGGTAAAACAATGCAGTTAAATCGTTTTGAAAAAGGATTAAAAAAATTATCAGAGGTAGACGGTAGTGCTGGTGAACATGTGATTGCGGCTCTTGATGACATTGCACCTGATTTAGGAAAGTATATTGTTGAGTTTGCTTTTGGAGACATATATTGTCGTGAAAATTTGAATTTACAAGAACGAGAGATGATAACTTTATCAAGTTTAATGACATTAGGGGGCTGTGAAAATCAGTTAGATGTGCATATAAATGGTGCACTGAATGTGGGAATTGCCCCCAAGAAAATAATTGAAATTTTTATTCAAGGTATTCCTTATACTGGGTTTCCAAGAGTTTTAAATGCTGTCGGGGTTGCAAAGCGAGTTTTTAAATTGCGAAATATAAGTATCGAAAACGTTACTGTATAGAAAAGAGATGGGCTGGTATTTTATAAATTATTTTAATGATTAACGTGTCATGTCGTGAAAGTGAATTAAGGTCTTATAACTTATGGGTTCAACGCTCACTCCATTTAAAACCTTTTTCGCTCAGTGGCATGTTGTGGAAGTATTCAAAAGAACCGCTAAGGCAGATGTCTTATGGACTCAGCGGTTATGAGGGTTCAATTTTTCAAATGGCATGTAATGAAAGTAAAAATTACATGTAATGGAAGAAACTGTAAGAACTTACCGAGCTTGGCTTTGCTGGCTTTTTGAAGCTTGTGAAATTTCCATAAGATGAGAATGGTGCCATGTATTCAAAGGTTATATTTTGGTTTAAGATTAATCGGGGGGGAACCGTCCATCTATAATAGCTAAAGAACTTCGGTCAAAATTTATTGAATTTGACCGAAGTTCTTTAGCTATTATGAAAATAGTTGTTTTAAAGGATGTTAATTACAGCAGATAAATAAACCAGAACGTGATGGTGTAATTAGAAGTATAAAGGTCAAGGATAATATCACGGTAAGGCAATTGACTAGGATAAATGGAAGATCAAAAAGTGTGATTGCTAGATACTAGGATAGAAGAACCTGTCCCCGTGTTTCTTATGCTGTTAGTTTATCGGGAAAAAATCAGTAACAACTATTGATGAAAATTGCCACTGGAGAGCAATGAAATTTCGCCGTTATCTTTTTAATCAACATTCCAAGCTTGATACAATTCATTTAGAATTGCTTTGAATTTACAGGTTGGAATGGTAGCAAATCCAAGTAAAATTTGCGAGTGGGGACAACTTGTTGGGGTCATATAATTGATTGCTGTAGAATAAACCCTAATGCCAATGGTTTCCGCTCTCTTTATCAATTCATGCTGAGAAAGAGAATCGTTTATTGTTAAAAGAATATGCATGCCAGCTCCTTCACCAGTTATGTCAGCAGCATTTCCAAAAATTTCATGTAGGGCAGTTAGCAAAGCGTTTTGTCGTTTGCGATAAAAAGTACGCAACCGATTGAGGTGTTTTTCGTAGTTTCCGGTTGAAATAAAATCTGCAAGCGCAGTCTGATGTAAAAAAGAGACTTGTGAATTGTAACGATAATAATAGCGTTTGTATGTAGCCATTAAAGAGTGAGGTAGGACTAGATAAGCTACGCGCATCGAGAGTGAAAGTGATTTTGAAAAGGTTCCGGCGTAAATGGTTCGCCCATGAATATCTAATGATTGTAAAGAGGGGATTGGGTTTGTATCATAGCGAAGTTCACTATCATAGTCATCTTCAATTAGATACGTATTTGTACTATATGCCCATTGTAGCAGCTTATGGCGTTTAGTAATGGAAAGAACTGCACCAGTTGGAAATTGATGTGATGGAGTTAAATATAAAAGATCGGTTTTTAAATTTTGTATTGAATCAATAGAAATACCATCTTGTTCTAATGAAATCGGTATTAAATGATAGTTATGATTCTGAAATATCGTGCGGACTCCGTCATAGCCAGGCTCTTCCATGGCAAAACGTTTACTTGAAGTTTTAAACATATTGGCGATGATCTCCATGGAATATTGGTGACCACAGGTTATAATAACTTGCGATGGGTTACATGAAACACCTCTTGAACGTTGCAAATAGGTTGAAATACTTTGTTGTAATGAAGGCTCACCTTGTCTTTTGGGATAATTTATGGAAGAAGAGGATTCCATTATCGTAAGAGCATTGTTTATACTTTTTCGCCATTGTCTGTGCGGAAAAATAGAATTATCGATGGAGCCATATTTAAAATCATATCGTATAGAGCAAGAGTGGTTTTTTGACTGATCGGTATAATCGTAGAAGCCTTTAGGTTTAGGGAGGGGCAATTCCAAACCAATTTGATTAACACTAAATCCACTTCCGACCATGGCTGTCACATATCCCTCTGTGACCAGTTGCTGATAGGCCCTATCGATCGTATTACGGCCAACGGATAATTCGGCAGACAGTTTTCTAGTAGCAGGAAGTTTATCACCATATTTTAAAGATCCGGAAAGTATTTTTTCCCTCAAAGAGTTATAAATTTGCTCATATATAGGTGAGTGCGTGTCCTTATTAATATAGATTAACAAAGTCAAATCCCCTTTTAAAATAGAATTGGTTCCTGTAAAAAGGCTAATATTGGCTCTTATGTAAAAGCCGATTTTATTGTATCTTTATATAAAGTGTAAATCAAGACAAATCTAGGAGGTCACATAATATGTTCAGAGAAATGAGAAGAAAAGACCGGGCTATGGGCAAAGAAGAAACGAAAATGCTCTTAGAGACTGCGCAGGTTGGGACATTAGCAACGGTAAGTGAGGATAATACTCCATATATGGTCCCCATCAGTTTTGTTTATACAAATGAAGCAATTTATTTACACAGTGCAGTGGAAGGAAAGAAACTGGATAACATAATAACAAATAACAATATTTGTTTTAATGTAATTGATGGAGTCGAGTTAATGCCAGCAGCATTTGCCACTAAATACAAGTCGGCGATCATTTTTGGTAAAATTGTTGTAGTTGAAGATCTGGAAGAAAAACGGCAAGGACTTAGCGCCATAATTAAAAAGTATAGTCCTAATTTTTATGAGTCAGGGTTACAATATATTGACAATGCTTTTGAGAAAACTAAGGTACTTAAGATAGAGGTGAGCACAATAACTGGAAAAGCAAGGTTATGAGTATTGGCAAATTAATAAATGAAAATGCAGAAAGAACAGATTGAATTCCAACTCCGCAAAGGGTTAGGGCGTTCTTGCTAAGGATTGTGATTGTGGATAGACTATAATATGGCCTAAATACTGAGCCTAAGATTAAGGAATATTAGGGATGAGTTTCGCAGGAAGTTTTGGAAGTAACAATGAACTAAGAAAGTAAAATCCTAATAAAAATTTAGAACTGTTGAAAGAGCTAAGTAACTATGATTTGGAGGGGTTAAGTATGATAAATAATAAAACTATGGACGAAATTGTAAGGCAATATGGATTTCCTTTATATCTATATGAAGAAGATGTTATTCAAAAGCAGGTAACAGCCTTAAAAGAGGCACTTCCGCAATTTGATATTTACTATTCAATAAAAACAAACCCCAATAATCATATATGTCGCTATATGAGCAATCAAGGATTTGGTGCTGATGCAGCATCTGCAAATGAAGTTGTCAAAGCACAAGAAGCAGGTTTTGATAAAAAAGATATTTTATACTCTTCGCCAGGAAAAACGGCGGAAGATATTATTAATGCATTGGACAAAGCTGTCATAGTGGCAGATTCTTATAATGAACTTGCGATGATTAATGAGATATGTGCAAAGCAAGGTAGAAAGATAACGGTTGGAATTAGAATCAATCCGAACTTCTACATAAACATGGATTCTACTCCAGAGATATTGGCTGGTGCTTCGAGTAAATTTGGTGTGGATGAAGAGAGCCTAATTCCTAATAAAAGTTTTATTGACAGCTTGAAATTTATAGAAGTAACAGGCATTCACGTTTATTTGAGAAGTCAAATAGTAGATGAAACGGTATTATATAACTACTTTAAAAGAGTCTTTGATATTGCTGAATTTTGCATTACTCAAATGAAATGGAGCTTATCTT
>Ga0224518_1000126_pt1 | contig 11709 bp, 13 predicted proteins | sample IRBST25metaG_FD_179891 | JGI IMG/M metagenome (GOLD analysis project Ga0224518, IMG submission 179891) | Peat soil microbial communities from Stordalen Mire, Sweden - IR.B.S.T-25 | ecosystem: Environmental > Terrestrial > Soil > Wetlands > Peat | place: Sweden: Norrbotten County, Stordalen Mire...
GTCGCTAATAGGCGACAATATACCAGTTCCTGAAAAGTGGTCGAACATGTCATTGATACTTTTGCGAAACAATGATGGTGTGTTGTAATTATCCCTTCTCATAATATTTGACATAATAACTGCCTCCTCTTTCTTAATTAATTTAGGCTTTGAAAGCCTATTTTGTTAGCACTCTCGTTTAGTGAGTGCTAATTTATATTTATATAATACTCAAAGTCATAAATATAATCAACTTTTACTAAATCTCAAATTTCCTAATAAGAGCTTTTGATAAGTATTTAGACTAAAATATCTCTTTTAAATGAACCTTTTCTTTGCTTTCCTAGTATTTTTACCATTTTAAAATCCAGATAAATAATCATCTCCAAATGCACAATTTGTGTTTTTCTAAAACAATAAAAATAGCTTATCAGTCTTCCTAATATATTTAACCTCAAAACCCTTCTCACGACCACCAATATGCCATTCCACCCCCACTGCAGCATCCTTGCTAAAATTCCTCTGTAGTTCTACCGGAACATAGCGATCACCTCCATGCTGACCAACCCCAACGGACCACTCCCAATTCCTATACATATTAACCTTAAACACCCCCACATCATAATTCGATGCAGGGGTTTTATTCGCATTCGGCACAACCACAGTTCGATCCGTTTTCTCCAATGCCTGCGGTGGTAGGGTTGGATCGTTAGCATTAATCCTCTCCGCTACTTTCTCAGCCGCTAATGGCAACGTTGGGGCTTCTACCGTAAAATAATTGACTGGTTGAACCTGTCCCATCTGTACCTGCTTAATAAAGCTAGCCAGTATTTCGGAATTTTGTTTGCTCATCTCTAGCTTATTCTGCAAGACGTTTTTATCTTGAGCCAATTGCTCGGTTAGTACCGTTGCCTGTTCCAGTTTTTCAGTGGTATCTAAATGTTTCTGCCAGACCAAATATCCAGCTATAGCTAGTAAAATAGTAACTAAAATAAGCGAAAAGATCATTTTCCCCCTCGCTGTCATATTATTTAGCCACATAATCGGTTATCCCTCTCGCAATGGCGCGAGCAAAGTCATCCTTACCTTTTGCACTTGCCAGTAGTTCCTCATCCTCACTGTTACTAATAAAAGCACATTCCACTAGCACCGCTGGGCAATTAGTATTCCGTAACACATAAAATCGATCTGTTTTCACACCACGATCTACCATGCCTATGCTACTTACAATCTGTGACTGAATACATCTGGCCATTTTACCTGATTCTGAAAGTTCAGTAAGGCAAAATACTTCCGTCCCTTTCGCCTCTTTGTTTCCAGCTGAATTACAATGGATACTAATAAATAAATCCGCACCAAACTGATTGGACTGATCGCAAATGTCTTGCAACTCATTTTCTTGAATAAATAGGGTTTCATATCCTACAGTTTTTAGATAACCACACACCCAATTCCCGATATCTTTCACCACACGAGCCTCCTGCAGGCCGCTTCCCCCTACTGCACCTGAATCTTTTCCTGGGAAATGTCCACCGTTAATTGCTATCTTCATTTTGATTTCCTCCTGTAATTTCATCTCTTTTTTTGCCAGCCCACACAGCCAATGGTTTTAGTACATCCATCCCCATGGCGATTAAATTTTCAATAATGCTCATCAATTCTGTTACTGCCAGGAATGAGTACACCAAACTACCTGGCATTTTTGCCACGTCTCCGCCTGCTATTATAATGGAAGATAAAATTATCGCGACCATATGCCCTGCGATAATCACCATAAAATAGGCAAATACTTTTGGTACAAATTTGCGTCTCATCTCTCGGCTATTGAGAGCTCCAGTATGCCAGGCAAGGTAAAAACCATAACAAAGACCACCGTTATTACCTTGCTTATCCAGGGTAATCTTTGAAATGGATGCCCAGCCCATTTAGTGATTGTGTCGACTATGACCAGCACCCATAGCGCAATAAACGGTGCCTCAACTTGCCCGACTAAGAATGTAAAAACGGTAACAAAAAAGCTGACAATCATTTTGATTTGCCAGCACTGTGTGAGCGTCTCCCATATTTTATTAAAATTCACTTTATCGCCTCCATATTAGTTATGATCCAAGCTCATCCTTAATGGACTGAATTACTTTATTCGCTGCCGCCTTTGGTATCTTAGTAAGTTGCTGATTGCCTAAATAAAGCATGGGAATGTTTCGTATAAAAAACAGTAACAATAATATTGGCCGGATTCAGCGCAACTGATTGACCAATGTGTTCTTACCACTTAAAGGACTGCCATAAATAATATACACTTTGGGCCATACCCATATCCTCTATGCACCTTGTTGTGGCAGTCGAAACAAATCAACTCAGCATTATCTTTATTAAGCGCGATACTGACATAGTTAATGTTAGCAGGACTCAGCGCAATCTTGTGGTGCCCAATTAGCTTTGATGTATCAACCATCACCTTCCTACATCGCTGGCAAACTGGACCGCGCTCAATTATTAAATTAAATCGTAGGTCACGCCAAACTTTAGAAGTATACCAGCCCCTTTGCAAATGCCTGCGCCATATTACGGCTACTCCTTTGCTTAAATTAAAACTCTATGTGAAGCGCCCCCTTTCTTTATAAAATGCGAAAAAGCGAGCCTAAGAGCCCACCTTTTTGGTATAATTGTTCTATAATAAATATATGGAGAGAAATTAGATTAGCGTATTGAATACTTTGGAAGTGAAAGGAGATGCTCTACAGTGCAAGAACGTCACCCCATCAAATATTTAGCTCCTGCATGGTTCGCTGTGATTATGGGGACAGGAGGATTAGCAAATATACTCTATCTATGGCAGACTATTTTTCCTCTTGGAAACCTATTAGGAATAGTACTCGCAGTTCTTGCCGATATTCTTTATTTTGTCGTTTTGATTCTCTGGATAATCCGCTGGACCAGTTATTTTGAATATGCCCTTCGTGACCTGAATCACCCGCTTACTGGCAATTTTTTTGTCACTATGCCCGTAGCGACAACGATCTTGGGAACGAATATCAACCTTATCTGGAGTAAGTATCTGGGTGAATCTCTAACTTATTCTCTCATTTTCACACTCTGGATTATTGCTATTGTCGGAGTAACCTTTTTCACGTTTTACACCACGTTTAGAATCATGCGTGTGGAAGATACCCCTAAACCAGAAATGATCAATTTTTCCTGGATAATGGCACCGATTGCGAATATGGCTGTATCTCTAATCGGTAATCCAGTACTTGAGTTCACCATGAAAATTCATCCCACGTGGAGTTTGTCTGTCCTCATTACAAATGCCGTCTTATTTGGTATCGGCTTTTTTTTATTCATTTTTGTTAGTGGCATAGTTTTTGTTCGACTAGCTAATCATCCGCTTCCCTCTGCAGAAACGATACCTTCATTTGGTATTCTTGTCAGTGCCGTGGGGCTTGCAGTGACTGCAATCATAGATGCATCTAAGCATGCTCATAGTATGGGTCTTCTAGCTTCAACCGATTTGGCCAATCTGATGGCCGTAGTCATCTGGGGATTTGGAATTTGGATTATTGGGATCATCATATTTATTAGCATTTACCAGTTCCGTAGCGGTGGAATTCCTTTTAGTATGGGATGGTGGGCATTCATCTTCCCTTTGGCGGCATATACCATTTCAAGCCAAAAAATAGCGGCGTGTTTTGTAACGTCTCTGACATCTGGTTATGCTATCTTTCTGACAATCCTTTTAGCTTTTCTTTGGGTGTATACCTTTGTGAATACGGTTCGCGAAGCATGGAGTGGAAAGTTTTTTACCGGAACCCCGATTTCACAAAAAACATCTGAACTATAATATAGAAAAAGACGAATATCTTTGCGCCAATCATAAAAAATATGCAATTTATTATATGAAATAAACGTTATTTAAAATTAATGGTGCATTGGTGTTCCTAAATCTAAAATGAGACTGTACAATCAGCAATACTGCCAGATGATTTTACACTCTCATTTTAGATTGAATGCGAAAAGGATGCGCCTCTTCTTGAATGCTATCAGACATCATTTTGAGACAGCCCCCTAATTTACAATCTCATCTCTAGTAAATTTCAGTGCCTCCATCAATGCTGCTGTGTTTATCTCGTTGTCCTGATACCCTTGCCGAATAATCTCAAAATAATGTTGGCTCGGCAGGGCTGGCATGCTTTCGTATTGCTTAGTCATAACGTACACCATCGCCTTTTGCTCTCCATCCGCCATTGCAATGGTTACTACTTCTTTTTTATATAACGTTGGGTATCCTTCATAGAGATCTAACGCCCTTTCACATTCCTTAGTGATTGCCCATAAAACAATTGGCACACTTCCATGCTTACTAACCTCAACGTTGGCGACTCCAGCCCCTCGACCTCGAAATGTCAGTTTGTAGCCAAGTAGTTTTCCTTTTCCAATTACCTCTGCTTTTGGGCAACGTTTCTTCATTTGCCCTAGATGCATGTTACTACCGTAAGCCGCATAAATTTTCATGATTTCACCCCTTTATAATGTGATCCTGCCCCTTATTCATGAGGCATGCCTCCAAGCTGAGTTGCCTCCTAACATCTCTAGAAAATGATGCCTGCAGGTTTTAAATTCGTCACCGATAAGTCCAAGCCGTAGCATCCAGCAGCGAAAAGTGTATTTTTCATTGTCCGTCGTTGTTCTTCTAGCACTTGCTGACTTTTGGCTTAGTGCTTGATGGCTCAACGCTAGGCAAAATTGTATGTAGGCTTTAATTTTTCCAGCATGCAGGGTTCCATTGAAAAGTCTAAACTCAATCGTTCCTTTGGTAAAAGTGCTGTGCAAATTGAGTCCATGGTAACGGCTGTTGTGGTAGTGTCTTTCCCGATCTTCATTGCCGTAATCAGCGTACCAAATATCCGCCAATGCCGCTAAGGTTTTTGGCTTTTTGTTGTTGATGGTAGCAACAAGCTCATCATTTACCTTCTTGCAATATCTTAGTCTTGCCATATCAATATTCAAGGCTTTGTAAAGCAGTCCCTCTTTGCTTGCCATCAAGTTGACTAAGTTCTTAAGGCTGTTAGGAGTGTGTGGCTTTGCATCAACATGTATGTGAATTCCTGCCCCGTAAGAACTATGACTAACCGCACCAGCTTTTCTCAGTTCCCTAATGAGTTCCTGCAAAGGTTCAATATCCTCGTAAGTTAGGATCGGGCTAACCAGTTCCACCTTGTATTCTCTACCAGCCTCTAAAAGTTCATCTTTTGTTTTTTTCATAGGCACTAGGCTCGCGTCGCTGACGATCTTCCAGGCTCTCGCTTTAGCATCAAATACATGGTACTCATCATATGCACCACCAACTTGGTGTGTTAGGCCGTTAAAATAATTTCCTACCACATCAGCAGCTTCTGTCCTTGTGATCCCCGTCATTTCAATCTCGATCCCAAACCTCTGTGTTCTCACTTTGCCTTGCCCCTCTCAATACGTTTTGCTTAGTGTACATGTTAGCGTACATAGGGGCTTGTAATCCAGTGAATTGGCTGGTTATCTGGAGTATACACGATGAATATGATAGAGTCGTTAGCTACTGATTTTCAAGATCTGCGTAGCTAATTTCAACACCATCACGCAGTAAAAATCGGCTTTTAGCCTAGGATATTCTTCGAGAATTTCAATATTATCGTCAACTTTCAAAATTTTTCGGAAACTTTCCAGAAAAAAGTCAAAAATTCAGTTTGCGTGTAAAAAGGGGATGGTGCCCGGTTATTTCCAATATCATGGTTTTCCTCTAGGTGGGGGGGTATCATGTTCACTAACTATGACTCTACAATTTCCTCATTCTTTTTAATGTGGATGATATGGTAGGTAAAAATCAGAATACACGAATACTATCCATCCCCTGCCCTTAGCCAACCTCTCTCGTGAAACATCCAACTATGAACCCTTGCACTTCCACGCCTTTTTTAGGTAGCAGATATAACAGGAACAATAGAAAACATGTCGATCATTATCTCCCCCAACGAATTCCTATAAAATTACGAGCTGCTATTACCTCTTCAATATAACCACTACTACAAATATCCCTCAACACTACTTCGCCTTCGTTAGTAAGTCCTAAACAAACAACCTTTGCCGTTATATCTCCTTCTGTATCGCGATAAGTCGCATATAAATCTTTAGGTGCAGGTATTATTTGAACTATCTTTTTATCCATTTTATTTCCCCCTTCATAGAACGATGAAACGTCCACAATTTATATTTCTAATATCTTGTCTACCCTGTCTACCCCAATGTCTACCCACCTAGACAACCTTTACCCCCTATAATTCCTGGGTTCATTGACTATGTCTAGGGTGTCTAGGCAAATTCCTACCCTTTTCTCTTTTTCCCCTCTATGCCACCTTCTTTTAGTATTTTACATATCTTTATAAGAAAAAGGGTAGACACCCTAGACAGCAACCTTCAAACCCTTATGGTGTATGGCTTCGCGGCTTGTCTACTCCCCTAGACAACTTTTTTACCCTTTAAGCCTTCAAGTCCTTGCCGTGTATGGAGTTGCGAGGTGTCTACCCCCTGTCTACCCCTTAGACATTCTCCCGTTCCCAGCCCATGCCCTTTCCATATCCAGGGATTCTTATTTGTCCTTTGGTTTTAATCCATCCGGGAGCTTGGTTCATAATATCTCTAATTCGCCCTGCTGTTTGTGGTGATAATTGTTCAATTCTGCCATGTAAACACTCTGTCCAAATAATTTCAGTGGAAACTCGATCACGCTTTACACTCCCACAGGTTTTATCTTGATTTTCATCAATATAATTTTTCCTCTCCCAATCTGCTTTCATTTTCCAATCAGGAGTTAATACAATTTCTAAATAGTTCAATATGCGATCTGCCCAAGCATCACGAACTACAAATTCCTGTTGCATCAGTGCAGCCATTTTTTCTATCTCTCGTGTAAGAAATATGGGTTCTCCTGATTCATGTATTACTTTAGCCTCTGCGAGTATTTGATCACGTTCTTTTGCTAAATCAATAAATATATTTTTCTTACCACCAGCAAAAACTCTAACTGGCCAATAGCGACGATTCCCGGTAATATCTTTTAAGAATTGCTCGCTGTTCGTTGTTCCAACTACGATACACATTCTGGGTATGTCCATTACATTTTTACCATACGGCGGCCTATACCGATCATATTGAGCAACGAAAAATGATTTCAATCTTTCTGCTTCTGTTTTCCTAAGACTGGTCAGCTCTCCAAGCTCACACAACCATTTTCCCATATGAGATTCATAGGTTCGGGCGGCATCATTGGTAATTTCAATTCCATCGGTATACCATTGACCTCCTAGAATATTAAAAAGAGTTGATTTCCCTAGCCCTTGCGCTCCCTTCAGTATGAGGCAGGTATCAAATTTTATGCCGGGTTGATAAGCCCTACGTATCAGCGCAGTTAATTTTTTTCGTGTAACTTCTCGGGTATATAGCGTATCCTCCGCATTATAATAATCAACCAAAAGTGTATCTACACGCTGAACCCCATCCCATTGTAAGCTGTTTAAATAATCAAGTAGTGGATTATTTTGGATGGACATACAAAACTCAGCAAAGGAGTTATCAATAACACCAGTATTCGATATCCCATAATGATCATGAAAATAATTATAAAGTGCTTTAAAATCGCCATCAGACATCATTTTTTTATTTGCCATGCTATACTCATTATCTTTTTGGGACCACGGTAGTCCTTTTGTTTTAAATGCTGCCGATACCGTCATATCGTAGGAGAATTTTCCTTTTAATTTGGAATCATTTCGCAAAATCAGTAAACAATTAGCTGGCGTTTTTAGAATTTTTCCATCCTCATTGTATTTGAGTTTTTTCCTCCATTCTTCTTGATCAATGGCCTTAAAGGTAGCATCATAAACATTGCAACAATCCTTAATAGCTTTATTAATGGTATGGGCTCCATATGTAGTACCATCAGAAAAGTGACGCTCGTCCCATTTTGGGCGATAAAGACCTGACTGCCTGAATAGTGCATCCATGCGAACCGCATCGCGTCCAGTCCAGAATGCAAATAAACTGCATAGGGCTAGATCTGCTCCCGAAGCGTCATTATTATACTTACTGGTATCCCCATCCCAAAGTAATTGAAAATCAAAGCATTGTTTTGAACTTAGAATTTTATCAATCAACTCGGCATCAGATATATTGATTGATGATTTTGAAAGTTGTTTTTGTATTCGGGGCATCTCCAACTGAGGCTTGGCAATGTACTTCGCATGAATAATTGCAACTTCATTGGTACGTTCATAAATTTCTATTGGTGTACCTTGAACATGCCATCCAGTAACGGTGAAGAACCTACCTGAATCATACATCTCGAAGTTTCCTTTTCTTCTCCCTCCTGGTGGCAACGTTCCTCTAGCTATAATGTGAACTCCAGTAGCCGATGGGCTCCACTCCGTATACGATTGCATCTGCCCGATAACAGCTTGCGCCTCAGGAGACATTACACCATTATTAAAACAGCCATCGATATCCACACCATATATTCCGCTTTCTTTAGTGAACATAAATCCTATACCATTAAAGCTGCTACTATTAAAACATTGTAAGGCAGTATGAAAATCAACCCATGTATTAGGATTATTACTCATTGCCATGCCACCAGTTACAGGATTGGTCGGGAACTTATCATATTTTTTTCTCTTATCGTTCCAACCTAAGGAAAAACAAACCCATTGGCGCAAAGCTTTCATTTCCTGTGGTATTTTAGATATATCAGCAGCAATCTTATTAATCGCTGTTGTATTTTCTGTTAAAATTTTTATCACCTCATTTCTACGACCACTTTGCTATGTGCCCTTTTATTTAGTTATTCAATTACCTCTTTCTTGTTCTGGTGAATTTAAAAACTCATGCAAAGCCCAGCTAGGAACTAAATATCTTTTCTCACCTGCTTTCACGACTTTCAAAATTCCTTGTTTAATTATTTTTTCTATCGTAGGTCTTGAAAGCCCTAAAATTAAACACGTTTCAGTAATACTGAAAGTTAATTTTGTTAAATCGATTTCATGCTTCTTTGGTGCTCTTGGCATTATAAATTTCCTCCTTTTATTTGATAGACATTAAATTAGTTTTAATGTCTATCAAACTTTATTTAAAAACACTGGTTTCCCAGTGATTTAATGAGAAGATTCAACTTAGATATTTTGGATAACATTCGAGAAATCAATTTCATGAATACCATCAATACCAGTTACTCGAATCGTTTCTACCTGTTCCAATTCACTTATTTCATCATACTTGAATTGTATTTTTCCATCAACAAATGAAATCTTGATTATAATATCCCTATCGAGTGGCATATTTTCATTATACTTTATATAATACCGTAGCCAATCATATATCGTTAGCAACCACGCACGTATTCGGAGACCTTCTTTTACGCGGTAGAATAGTTTATCGTTAAGCTCAGGCATAACAACATCAATTGGTGCATGATGAGGATTTTGGGCAAAATGATTTAAATATGCCATTCCCGATATTCGAATATCTTTTACCTCTTGTGGAGATTTATTATGCTTTCTCATCAATTGATATGCGGCATAAACTTCTGCTGTGGTATTGGGTGGATATTCTACATTTCTGCTATTTCTAAAAATGGGTTCAGATATTAGTTCCCATTTCTCATATCTCAACCAACTCCGGCGCGTTAAGCTAATACCAGCTTTGTTCGATAAATCGCTTAACCCTTCATTTGGTTTCAATTTTTATCATTCCTTTCACTGATAGACATTTATCTATAAAACTGTGTCTATCAATAACGTATATTATTATATCATAAAAGTCAATGCCTTTCATAAAAAAATCCTTTATTTATGATAAAACAATACCACTTTTCACGTATACTGATTATCATTGAATTTTTTTGATGATTAGTTCATTGATGTTTCTCACCAGTGAGTCAAGGTTATTCTGGTTACCACTTTGGCGGTTTTCTCTTTTTACGCTGTTGACCTCAGAACCAGTAGCATTATCTCAATTTCAACAAAAAAAAGTGACCAAAACCATCATCCATTAGGATAACAGTCTCAATCACGTCTAAGCCTAATGCCGTAAATTCGCTACTTCTTCTACGGATAAGCCCGTCATTTCTGCAACAAATTCAATGGAACTGCCTGCGCCTAACATCTTAAGAGCGATATCAAATTTTTCTTGTTTTACCGCACCATTAGTCCGTGAAACTTCATCCCAAATTGCTTTCTCCCGTAACTCTGATAAGCGTACTGTATCAGGATCGCTACTTAATAAATTCAAGACCTTGGTCGCTCTTCCTATAACGGAATCCTTTGCCTCTAACATGTCTAGCACCTCCTCATTAGGATTACTTAAGAATATCAGCCATCTATGTAAAATATCTTCCATATTCGGTGTTTCCCTAAAAAATTTAGTTAACTCGATAAAATGTATCTCTAGCACATCTGTCAATATATGCCCGTTATTATCTTCTCGTAGATGATAAACGTTATGGTATTGATTGGTCTTCAGATATTCAAAATCTAAAATATTGATGGTAATAGTCTTTTTCAATTCCGAGTAGTCATGCCCTTTTTTCAATTGCTCTGCGAAAAGTTTGCTCCAATAAAACAATGTCCGTTTTTCCATGTTGTATTGGTTGGCAAGCTGGATTTCAATATTGATGATCGTACCATTGACTGTTTCTGCACGCACATCAAGAATCCCGATTTTATCTTCGAAACTGTCCTTATCTAAACGTGCGCCACTAAGCACTATCAAATCTTTGAGTAGTTTATTGGGTGGTAGTTGTAATATAGCATTCAGCAAAGCTATTGCAAATCCTTATTTTCTGGTGTGCCAAACATTTTCTGAAATACAAAATCGTTGATGGGGCTTAATTTTTTAGTCATCATACTAACCTCTGTTTTTACGATTATTATAGCATGTTGCGGGTGGGGTGACTATGATAATTTAGAAGCTGCCTTTGTGGTTATTATTACCACTTTGGCAGATATTTAATTTCACCCAGAGATTATTTACAGAATCAATGTGAAACCATAACCCATCAGAATTAATAGTCTCAATCACGTCTATCATATTCCTTAGCCTAATGGCATAAATTAAATACTTCTTCCACAGACAAACTCGCCATTTCCACAACATTATTTAACTAAAATCATAATATTTTTGCATAAACCTTTACAATATTTTCTTCTTTCCATTGCAAAGATTTATAGAAAGCTTCTCCATCAGCGTTTTCTTTTAAAACAAATAGCATGCATTTTTTTATGTTGATTTTCCGCAGTTCTTCAAGCGACATTTGCAGCAGATTTCTTCCTATTCCCATTTTTCTAAATTCGATATCAACTGCCAAATGGTGAATAAAACCTCTTCGCCCATCGTGTCCGCACATTACAGCACCAATAATCTTACAATTATGCTTCGCAATAAAGCTAAAACCTGGGTTTCTTTCTAAATAAGCGGTAATTCCATCAATAGAATCTTCTCCGTTGTTGTGTAAATGAATTCCTGGGATGTTGCCCCATAAATCTAAGACTTCTTGGCAATCTTCCTTTGAAAACGACTGATAAGTAAAGTGTACTGCACAAAGCAAGATCCAGCATAAATGCTGAACTTATGGCCATTTAGAGGTATAATAAGTGCATGAGTATTGTTTGAAAATGCTCAAAAACCTTGCACAACAGGTGATGAAAATGT
>Ga0224518_1000128_pt1 | contig 11674 bp, 13 predicted proteins | sample IRBST25metaG_FD_179891 | JGI IMG/M metagenome (GOLD analysis project Ga0224518, IMG submission 179891) | Peat soil microbial communities from Stordalen Mire, Sweden - IR.B.S.T-25 | ecosystem: Environmental > Terrestrial > Soil > Wetlands > Peat | place: Sweden: Norrbotten County, Stordalen Mire...
TTAATCCTTGCGCTAAACCTTGCAAATAGCTCACTCGCTATTTACTACTTCCCATATATCCATACATCCTTCCCACTATTTATTCACTGTCAATCTCATTTTTTGTTTGATTTTCCATCTTAGCTTCTTTCACCTGAATCACCCCATTGCTTTGCTGCCAATTGAATTTCACTAAATTCCAACCAAAGCGAATTTTAGGTGCCAAGGGATGAAGGCCTACATTCCCCTGCTGATCGCCTATACTAAAAAGCTTCTCTTTATAGGGACTCAACAGATTTAAAATCACTTCTTGCCTTTCTTGAATATTTTTGTTATTATCATCCACCTTCCCTCAGACAATCATGATTTTATCCGCTTTTTCCCCTGATAATAGGATCTGATTCTGATTTTCCTTCTCATGTTCTGAAATGCTTTCCCTGTTCTTCTATTGCCATCTACATTGGAAAAAAGATTCACTATCTCCACGGAACCAAAGTCTAGATCATACAAATTATTGATCACATACAGAGTGGTGTAATCGATTGCCACTTCCCCCGCAGTGCTGGGATTTATCATGATGACCATTGCCTTACTTTTGTTTTTATCCCATTCCTTCTGCAACAAATACCGATTATGCCCTAAATCACTATCAAGAGATACCCCTTTCAATATGCTGGCACTAACTCTATGGGCGAAATCAGCAAGACACTAAAATCCCTTCCCAGCAACAACAAGAAATTTGCAAAAATCTTGCCCATCATTGCACGGTATTATGTCCACGTATTCTGTGAAATTCCTTCTTTTTATAAGAATTAGTAGACGTAGGATACCTGTAGCTGATACATCTACTAATTTGGGGTCAAAAATAACATATACTTTTTGGAGCAATGATGGCGAAAAATAGAAGCTATCTATGAATGCACAAAAGACAAAGCCACAATCCCGCATTCTGCAAGGATTGTGGCTATTTTGCACCGTTAGAGATGATACGGTTCCCCCCGATTAATCTTAAACCAAAATATAACCATGAGAAGCAGGGCGGCATTGGCATTTAATGGACTGCCTTAAAACCGACCGTTGATCAGTTGCTTTCTTATCAACCACTAGCTACTACCTCTTTCCCCCAGAACATTACCTACATAATTACCAATTCTTATGGGGGGTCGTTTTCAAAATCACCACCATACCTTTTGCCAAAATATCCCTTAGTTTCGTGTATTTGTCTGGCTTTTCGTGTATTTGTGCGACACCCCTAAACATAAAAAAAGCCCAAACCGAAGTCTGAGCTAACATACCAACACACTTTGAAATTTCACCAAAACCCACAACCCCTTTGGAATCAGGGCTATTTACGTTATTTTTTTTAGATGCTTAATTTAAAAGCCTCATCATATTTCCACCCAAAGTTTGAAAAAATACTACTCTTCATATCTGTAAAAGCCTAGCTATATTTCCACCTAAGACCTGTTCTAAAACATATGGATCTGTTACTATCTGCTCTATGATTGTTCTTGCTGTTAACGGCGAACAATAGGGCGCATCCGAACTAAAAAAGGTTCTCTCAGGATATTCTTTAATTGCAAAAGAAGGAGCCAGCATAGTGGGGGTTGCTGATAAGTCCAAATACACATTTGGTATCTCCCTAATCGCTTTCAACGTATCTAGCCAATGCATCCCACCAAGATGTCCTATTATCGTTGGAACCGTAGGATACCGTTTTGCTAAAATCAATAATTCCTTAATATCTTTAAAGTTCAACGGAAGAAAGGTATGCACCCACAACGGTAAATTCCCGAATTCCCGGGAAGCGCTAAACAATGCTTCAAGTTCAGATACTTTTCCTGAACCTGGAGTTAACTCCCCTATCCCCCGAAAATCATTGGCTATAATATATTTCTCTATCCAGGCTAAATTTTCATCGTAAGATAAGCCAAATGGAATAGAGCCAAAACCAATGTACTTTTCAGGATGTGTTTCAATAACTTTAGCAAGTTCCTCAACCGCCTGGATTCTTTCATTCATTGGATTTTTTACTCCATTTAGAATATCATATAATTTATTCAATTCTTCTTCGAAAGCCTCTATGGTATTAGTTGTTTCTGGATGTATCATGGACGTAAAAAGAATAGTCCGATCAACCTTAGCTTCCAACATTAGTTGCAATTGCCGTTGCGGTGGAAGTATTACGTGGGCATGACTATCAATAACCATAATAAATTCCTCCTTCATTACTTTCCGTATCACTAACAATAGATGTCTAACCTAGTTTATCCAACTCACTAATCCTCTCTTGTAATCGCAATTGTACATTACTTAATACACCTAATTGATTATTTACTTCATCTAATTTTGCTTTATATAGTTCATATGCAACCTTACACAACGGTCGGTTTTGTGCTATAGTCGGACATTCAATTATTTGTGCAATGGCATCAGAATTAAGTCCCAGGCTTAGATAAAGTTGAATTGTTTTTACTCTTTCAATAGCCGTATCATCATATTCTCGATATCCATTTTCCAACCGTCTAGAAACTAACATTTTTTTAGTTTCATAATATCTTAGTGACCGTATGCTTGCATCTGTTTTACGCGACAATTCTCTAATTAACACTTCAATCTCCTTCCAAGTTTCATTTATCTATATTATAAAGTATGACATCTATGTCAGTGTCAAGCACATTATATCTAGTAATCATCTTACTTTCCTTTATTTTAGATAGTTTTTAAAATAAAGTATAAGTTCGCTATTTTCCCATTTATATCCAACTTCTTATCTGGAATTTGTAATCCATGACTATCCCATCGCAATTCCTAATATTCTGGAATAAGTTTTAAAAATGTCGGTAGTTTTGTTCACAAAACTTAAATGTATTACCATGGAATTTTTCCCCATCCAACACATATAAAATATTATTATCAGAATATATCTCACACCATATTTTGTCAATTAATATTGTTCCGCGTATTTGTTCACTACAGCTAACAAAAAAAATGAAACCAAAACCATCATCCATCAGAACAACAGTCTCAATCACGTCTATCATATAGATTAATGCCGTAAGTTACTATTTCAGACGAACATACATCCTTATAAACTTACCGAACATACGTAGGGGGACGTTTGCAAAAACTCCACCATACCTTTTCGCAAAATACCCCTTAGTTTCGTGTATTTGTTTGGCATTTCGTGCAGAAGTACGACACTCCCTAACATAAAAAAAGCCCAAACCGAAGTCTGAGCAAGTATTACTAATTACTATTATATGTTGCTAAATCCTGCGCCAAGAGAAAATAATTCATAAAATTTTCAATGATTATGCCCTTCTTACTGATTATTAAAACAAGCGAACTATCCCAAGGTGCGATTTCAATATCTGCTAAAGGATGTTGAATACTCAGTGTAGGCTCCCAAAACCCTCTATATCCATCTGCATAAGGTAAATCATACTTTAGAACTTCTTCTAACGTGACACTTTTGGGAAAACCTGACAAACCAGCCCATATCCATTGAAAATCTTCCACCTCTATTATTCGAGTTAACTCTTCTCCCGTAAGCCATGCATATTCTTTTAATAGAATTTCATAATGATTAACATTCTCGGGATAACACATGCAATCTGTTATTAACCAATTGTAGTTCATTTGTTCGTCTTTTATTGCAGCAAAGACTTTACTCATATATGTATAATATTCTTCGCCTTTTTCTAAAATGGCACCTTTCAAGTAAATTCCCCCTAGCCCTCAATACGAGGGCGTATTTGCAATACCATTTTTCAGTTGAAATATTATAGGATTGATTCAGACTATCGCCTCAATTATTACATAACAATGGATCTGATCCAAACCAAGTTGTTATTTCGCCTTAATCTCTATCCTCATCTTTCAATTCTACCCATGATATAGCTATTCTAATATTTTAAACCTCCTGAGTTTTAATAGAATAAGCTTCCAATCCATTTTATTAGGTGCACCTAGCAAACTAAGTATGATACTACTGCTACGCCAATAAATAAGCCGCTAATAAACGGATAGGGCCAGCTATATCTTTCTTGTTGCCTGGTATACCATATCGATACAGCCAAAGAAGTTCAACCGCAATTCCAATGCTAATAATCATGATACAATAACCCATTTTCGCATAGCCTGAGACAGCCACCACCGTCTGAGATAGATTTTCACGACCAAAAAAATATAGATAATATAATCCTATCATAAATCCAACGATTGTACCGCTATGATCAAGAAGTTTATATATAGGAATAGTACCTAAAAATAGGTTAACTGGCAAAGACAACCAAGACAGACGTTTAACAACCGGACTATTTACATGAGTAAAGGAATCCCAAAGTATATGTATGGTCATAGCTAATCTAATATCGCAGAATAACAAAAGATCATGAATGATTCCCACGAGTTTATCTCCCATTTCTGAAAAGCATGCATTGCATATTGCTCGACTAAAGGTTGTGGCAGGTGTAGTAATAACGGTATTTTTATGATCCTGTGAAATATCCATGCAAATAGGAAACATAAGGGAAGATTGTAGTAAAACATACCGCGTATGGTATGTCCAATCGGTATATCCATTGTTATTTTTACAGGCTTCATCTGAATAAAGAATTCGAAATCTGGTGCCATGCTACCGACGACAAGAGCTGTTACATCAAATAGACTATGACCATTTGTTGTTTGCATCTCTGTTATCGGCAATATCGCTACAATATGCGAAAAGGTAAAAGACACGTTTTATCTCTCCTCTATACTATCTTTTTTGGCCAAAAGATAATTCACCTTAAAATAAATCTTTCTTGTTATTTCAATCACCCATTTATTTTAGCTTCTACTTCAAAAATTAAAGTCCTGCATTATCCATTACAAGTAATATAGGATTTTGCGCAAATTCTCTTAAATTATTACAAATGAAAATGTTACTTTTATGGACATGCCACCACTAAGATGTAATGGACTGCCTTAAAAGCGACTACCAATCAACGAAGACACTAGCTGCACCCTTTCCTCCCCCACAAATCATTGTTAGCCTAACTTTAATTACCTCCACAATTACCAAACATGTGTAGGGGGTCGTTTTCAAAAACTTCACCGTACCTTTTCGCAAAATACCCCCATAGTTTCGTGTATTTGTTTGGCTTTTCGTGTAGGAGTGCGACACCCCCTAACATAAAAAAAGCGCAAACCGAAGTCTACGCTAACATAAAACACACATATTTAATTAACCAAAAATCCACGAACCCTTTGATATTAAGCCTTTGAACGCTCTATCAAAGCAACTGACTCAACATGTGTTGTGATTGAAGGTTGATACTGATACACGAATAAATTGAGGTTTCGGCCCCCCCTAAGGCGTTTTAGAGGGAGGGGGTCGGTTTTGGTTGTAGCGTTGAACCTTTTCGCAAAATCATAATGCTTAAGGATGTTATCTGCACAAAAAACGATACTTAAGGTACCAACGAACACACAACAATATAATTTCAGACTCGTGATGTTTCCATTTAAATATATTCTGTGACATTTGCTGTACCTCATTTTATAAGATTATGGTGGAATTATATCATTGATTTGATTTTTGCACCACAACCCAATCGTTAACTCTACCTTCTTCTTCAATTGCTTCAAGTAACTTTATCTACTTAAAAGTATATCATACATAATATAGTTGTGTATGATTATAAAAATAGCCACAACGCCTTATGTTATATAGGCTCGTGGCTATTTAAATGATCCTCAGTCAAAATTCAATGTCTTTACATCATACATAAACATCAATATAAGTATATTATGTATGATAAGAGAGGGGCGCTATGATTGGAATTTGTACAACCGATTCGCGATAAAAAAAAGATTGATACTATGAAAAAAATCCTCTTGGCTAAAAATGTTAGAGATTATTGTTTGTTTACATTAGGTATCAATTCTGGTTTGCGAATTAGTGACTTACTGCAGTTACAAATCAGAGATATCATTGATGAAACGGGGAACCTCCGTGACCGCATTACACTCCGCGAGAAAAAAACAAATAAGAGCAAAGATTTTCCGATAAGTGATGTTGCTAAAAAAGCACTCAAGGAGTATTTAAAAACCAGAAAATTGGATGGCAATGAACCATTTTTCCTATCAAAGAAGCAACATAATGGCAAAGCCTCAATCCAGAGAGATCAGGCCTACAAGATCATAAATAATGCTGCCAAAGAAATTGGAATTACAGAGAAGATTGGTACTCATACCTTGCGGAAAACCTTTGGGTATCACGCTTATAAAGCCGGAGCGGCAATTGAAGTAATACAAAAACTTTTCAATCACTCAACACCCTCAATTACCCTTCGGTATATAGGCATTACCCAAGATGATTTGGATGATGTTTATATTAACCTTAATTTATAATAACCATTGGTATACTTACCGCTTTCTAATGGCTATTATAAGTATCCGTTCACCGTTGTAAATTAAACGACCTCTGTAGCAAACCGTACCCCCATGTCAAAAGCTTTTTGGCACTCAATAGGGAATACTTCTTCGCGTCTCTTGGCCTTCGCCTCAGCATCAAAAGCAGTTGCAACCACCTTTGCATAATCCTTAAACTGATACGTATCAAAACTAAGGAGCGACTCGCAACTCCCAAATACTATTCCCATTACATGTTCATTAATAGTAATGGGTTTATCATAGCCATTTGTTTTCAGTTTTTCCTCTTTTTCATTCATTGTGTAAATAAACCCTGTATTCATTTTCTTAGGAAAAAGCGATTGTGGAGGATTAGTATACTCCAAATACTGAAATACCAAACGATCCATGAACGTTGCCATTTCACCAGTGACCCTTCCTACATAAATTGGCGATCCTAAGATAATGGCATCGGCTTCCTCCACTTTTTTGAAGATTGGTGCCAGGTCATCTTGTATTGGGCACTTCCCATAACTTTTACCACCTATTGTTTTACAAGCAAAACAGCTGATACAGCCTTTGTAGTTAAGATCATAAAGGTGAATCAGTTCGGTCTCAGCTCCTTGTGACGCAGCACCTTCTAGTGCTTTGTTCAGAAGTGTTGCGGTATTCCAAGTTTTCCTGGGACTGCCGTTAAATGCTATTATTTTCATAGAAATTACCTCCGTTTTAAATTATTACATGTTTACGACTTTTAATTATTTTAGTTAATCACTTGTGCCAACATATGGACGCTTGGCATAGCAATAGTGTACGCACTTTAGATTTAAACTACTCTATTTTAAAGTAGTTTAACAATATCAGACTCACCATTTAATTTTTTATCTATTGAAGGTGTGTTTGCTATGCTCTTTTTTAGTGAAGTCTTATCTTGCTGACCTAATATGTTGATTGTACAAATAGCTTTCTAGTTTTGCCGGATATCCGCTTCAATTCCCAGTTGCTTTTAACATTAATTATAGTAAATGGCTTTTAATTCCGAGAGCCTATATATATCATGTTTACTAACACGACTAGACTATTCAATCCTTCTGCGATATTCTCAAAATCTTTGTGGTTATCCTATGGGATATGATCAAAGATAGTATGTGTGTTGTTTAAACTGTAAATACTCGTTTTTCACCCGACATAGTATGGCACACTGCCTGGGCATTGTCCAAATAGAAGATCTCGAACTTTCCGTCGCCCACGGCGTATGAGTTACCGAGAGCAGGCATTACCTCTAGAGCCTTCTGTTGAATTTCCTTTGTAGTGCAAAACACCGCCTTGCCACAGATGCGAAGGGTATTGTACTCGGCATCAACACAACAAATTTCAACATTAGGATTAGCCGCAAGCTGTTTGTACATATCTTTTTGGTTGGAAGTAGAAAAAGTCAGTTTTCCCTCACAGTCCATTACAAACCCTAATGGACGAACATGCGGCTGTCCCTTGTCAGTAGTTGCCAGATAGAACACTTTGTTTTCCTTTAAAATTTCCAGAACCTCTTTCATCACATCATCTCTCCCTAAAACACTATTTGTATTTTGACCTTACTATGGTATTATTATATTATAAAGTAATTTAATAACAAGTACGCAGTTTATACTGACTAAGTATGAAAATACATACTATCGAGGAGAATCTATTATGAGTAAAGAAGTTGTTGCATCAATAAGTTCAGAAGATCATTTACTTTGCCCAATTCGTTATGCTATAGCTGTTGTTGGCGGTAAGTGGAAGTTGCCTATCATTTGTATGCTTGCCGGCGATCAGCCAGTTAGATACAGCAACATTAAGCGTAAATTGTCGGGTATTACAAATATGATGCTGGCACAATCGCTGAAAGAATTACAGGCCTCCGGCCTTGTCCATCGCGAACAATACAATGAAGTACCTCCTCGAGTGGAATATGCACTTACAGAAAAAGGGAGAAAAATTATTCCTCCCTTGACGAAATTAGCTGAATGGGGTGCAGATAACATGCAGGAGGATAAGACAGTTTCGGTTTTCTGCACCGCATGTCAAGCAACAAAGTAAGTGTTTTCCTTAAACAATCTCACAATTTTATTATTTATTACGGCTCGTACCGCTTGAATCATTTTTCGTGCAATAACTAACAATATAGGCGAAATCCCCAAGTAGTCCGTTGCATTTCATACAGTAGCTTTATACCCATCACTCACATAGTCCACAATCAACACCAATATGTCAACAAGTCGGTCTAGGTGATAAACTCACCCCAACCGGCCTCTTTTCTATTCAATTTCACACTCAACCGCCGTCCCATCAAGCAAACTGACCACCACCCTTCCACCATCAAAAACCACCATCTTCTCCACCAAAGCAAAAAATATATCCTTATCGAACTCCAACATCACCTTTGCCTCCGTTACGGCTCCAATAAATTGCTTCGCCTTATATCGCTGGAGCAAATTATCGCTCAGCAAACCATCCTGCCATTTCTCAAGAAAATAAGCCTTATTCTCAATAATTGTATTAAAAGCACCCACAAAGACTTGATACAAAACACCATCATTAACGTGCTTACTGGTGCACCCCTTAACACCCTTTACCTTATATTTAGCATCACATCGCCAGACAAGCCTTCTCAATTTTTCGTTTGTGGAATTCCAAACTTTTCTCCCAAATATGTGACCACACGTACCGCAGATTACCTTCCCTGCAAAGGGATTATCCGCTGTTCCATATTCCACTTTGTGAATACCATGCTCGGTAGCATATGCATGTCTACGCTCTATTTCAAGCTGTGTTGCCTCCCATACATATTTATCAATGATTGCAGGATGATTTTCTGACACATAATATTGTGGGACTTGACCGGTATTTGTGGCCCGCTTTTTAGTAAGATAATCGACGGTGTAACTCTTTTGCAATAAAGCATCCCCTTTATACTTTTCGTTGACGAGCATCTTCCTGATGGTACTTTCATTCCACTTAGGCTTGTTATTCCAGTTATGCACGCCATCATGCTCCAGTTCCCTGGCGATCTGGTTTGTACTCTTACCATCCAAAAATTCTTTGTAAATCCGCCTAACTATTTTGGCTTGCTTTGCATTAATAACTAGGTTACCATTAGCATCCTTATCGTAGCCCAAAAACTTATTGTGGTTAACATGAAGCTTGCCCTGCTCAAACTTTCTCCGGATGCCCCATGTAGAATTCTCGGATATGGATCGACTTTCGTCCTGTGCCAGCGAGCTTAAAATGGAAAGCAGTACTTCTCCTTTAGAATCAAGAGAATCAATATTCTCTTTTTCAAAAATGACCCCAATGCCTAAATCTTTAAGGAGCCGTACAAAAGTCAAGCAATCTAGGGTGTTTCTTGCAAACCTAGATATCGACTTCGTAATAATCATATCTATTTTTCCAGCCTTGCAATCAGCGATCATCTTATTGAACTGCTCACGCTTCTTGGTACTGGTGCCACTAATGCCCTCGTCGGCATAAATTTTCACGAGATCATAATCTGTACGGTTATTTATATAATTTGTGTAGTAGCTAACCTGTGCCTCATAGCTAGATAGCTGTTCTGCCTGATCGGTCGATACTCGACAATACGCTGCCACCTTTTTCTTTGCTACCACTTCGCTCTCAGCAACGCTTGTCCTATTCGCCCTTGCTGGTACAACGGTAATACTTCTCGCCATTTCTTATGACCTCCTCAATTACTGTCTTTTTCCGTATATTCATCCTGCTTACCTCAGCATCATCAATGGTTGTACCCGAGCAAGAATTTTTTCCTTCATTAATGTAGCGACTACACTGCCACACGATTTTCTTGCAATTATATTTGCTATTCCAGGTGCGTCTCCGTAAAGTGGCCCCGCATTTACTGCAGAAGAGCATTCCTGTTAACGGGTAGCGTTTTAGATACTTTTCATCAGATAAGTTGCCCTTCGCCTCGGCCCGTAATCGAATCTGCCGTTGCGCCTCTTCCCATACCTCTTTTGTTACAATGGGGGAATGGTTATCTTCTATATAATAACTGTCAACTTCGCCATGGTTTGTGCACTTCTTTTTGGAAAGGTGATCCTTGCTATAGGTCTTCTGTAGCTTAACATCACCTTTGTATTTTTCGTTTTTTAATATATTTAGAACCGTACTGGAATGCCAGTCCCCACCAGCAATGGTCAGCACCCCTTCCTCCTGCAGTTCTTTAGCAATTACAAAACTGCCTTTGCCACTTATGCATTCATTAAAAATCCGCTCAACAATTTCTGCCTGCCCTCTATTGATTACTAAATCTCCATATTCATCCTTGTCATAGCCTAGAAATCTTGTGGCATTCATGGCAAGTTGCCCTTGCTCAAATTTCCGTTTATATCGCCATTTGATGTTATCGCTAACATTCTTGCTTTCCTCTTGGGCAAAAGAAGAGAGGACAGTCAGCATCAGCTCACCGTCCCCGTTAAAACTTGAAATATTTTCTTTTTCGAATATGACTTCTACACCTAGTGCTTTTAATTCCCTGACTGCTTCCAGTACAATGGTTGTATTCCTAGCAAATCTGGATATGGACTTCGTTAAGATACGATCTATTTTATGTTCCCTTGCCAGCACCAGCATCTTTTGAAACGCTGGACGTTCATCCTTGGTTCCCGTTTGGGCACGATCAGCAAAGATACCAGCGAATTCATATTCGGGATTTGATTCGATTAGTTGTTTATAATATATAGTTTGATTTTCCAGTGATTCGCCTTGAGCTTCACTAGCTGATGATACCCGGGCATAAGCACATACTCGCTTGCATTTTGGTGCTGTAGGTTTGGTTGGCTCGATGATTCGGACCTTCATATGGGTTCTCCTTTCTATTAAGTTACAGTCTATTCATCACTCTTTTGAGGGCTGAAGTCAAGTTTGATAGAAGGAAAATAGTTCTGGTATGTTTGACTTGCTAACCAGATAGCCAACATAAAAGCACCTGCCTATTGGTGTATTACCACTTTGGCAGATGCTTAGTTGATTTTATCAATACATATTACAATATTTTTTTACATAATGTGAAAATTACAACCTTAATCAGCTATGTTGATCTTAATAGACTCTGGGCGCTGAACTTCTGCTTTTGGAATACTAACTTCTAAAATTCCATCTTTAAAACCTGCAATTATTTTATCAGGCACTAATTCTTCATTAAAAGCGATAGAGCGAGAAAAAGTCCCCATGCGTCGCTCTTGTAGTAGGTAACGTTCGCCTTTGTCTTCATTATTTTTAGAATAGTAACCTTTTATTG
>Ga0224518_1000130_pt1 | contig 11573 bp, 11 predicted proteins | sample IRBST25metaG_FD_179891 | JGI IMG/M metagenome (GOLD analysis project Ga0224518, IMG submission 179891) | Peat soil microbial communities from Stordalen Mire, Sweden - IR.B.S.T-25 | ecosystem: Environmental > Terrestrial > Soil > Wetlands > Peat | place: Sweden: Norrbotten County, Stordalen Mire...
GTTCCAGAATAGTTTTATTCATTGGAGGAAAGTGTAATGTTAAGGAGAATAGTTGTATTAGTTCTAATCGGTTTTATATTTTCATCAATGCATTGCTTAGCTGAAAATTTAGAAGAAGGGTATCAATCGTTTAATGTGACATTTGAGCAGGATGGCAAAGAAGTTAAGCCTAAGGACCACATTGTAACGCTTCAAAAAAAAGAGTTTGCTTATGTCGTTCATTTTCTTGGTTACTGGGGAGATGCGGTGGCAGTTAGGCTAAATTCCAGTATGAACGATAATTACTATACGATGGCAAGTAAAGGAGGGCAAGTTACCGATTTGCTTGGGGATGCCCGTACCTATAGTGTGTTTGAACCTGCCCAGGTTTCAAGGGACTTGTATCTTGAAAGAAGAAAAGAGCTTCAATACTTGTTTATTGATGGCAGTAAGTCTAGATTTCATGAAGTAGTAGCAGGTGATGATAAAATTGTTGGAAAACGATACATTTCCGACATTTTTTCAAAGCCTGGACAAATATGGCCCATGCCTGATTTGCCTGTAGATGAGTTGTATCTCGTATTTATAAAATCTGGAGATACAAGGCCCCAACAGGAATATTATAAAATTCAATTTCCAAAAGCAACAATTAATGAAGTGGAATTAAATCAATTCAATAAAGCAGGAAAAAAGGGAGCAGAGAAGCAGGTATTACTTGGGAATTTATATGAATGGAAAAAAGATTTAGGGTCGGCGATTGACGCTTATAGCCATGCTTTGATACTAAATGAAAAATGCTATGATGCTTATGTACAGAGAGCTACGGTTTATGTAAAGATAGGCAAGACAGAGCAGGCAATAGCGGACTGTGATAAGGCTGTTGTTATTAACCCACAGGATCAAAGAGCATATGTAATTCGGGGGTCTATATACAATACGATGGAAATGGATATTTCTAGTGCAAGCTATAGGGAAAACAAGATTAAAGCGTTATACGACTTTTCACGGGCTATTGAGTTAAATCCTAACAATGCCGAATTATATGGCATACGAGCAAAAATTTATCTTTTTTTGAGGAATCAAAGTAAGAGTATGAATGATTATGATAAAGCTATTAGTCTGGCGCCAAATAATCGTATGTTTTATGAAGAACGGGCTATGCAGTGCGCAATCGCAGGGGATTGGGACAAGAGCTTAGAGTATCGCAATAAGATAGTCGAGCTGGCACCTCAGGATTCTATAGCATATTTCAATAGAGCTATAGCCAGTGAACATGTTTCCAATACAAACACGAACCAGGCAATAATGGATTATAGTAAGGCCATCGAATTATGTCAAGGCCAGCAGTACAATAATTCACTACTCTCCAATATATATACTGAGCGAGGGAGAGCGTTTCATGTTAACGGCCAGAATGATGAAGCGATTGCAGATTTAAACAAGGCCATATCACTACAGACGGGGTTAGCTGGTGTGTATCTATTTCGAGGCGCTGCTTATTTCGATAAGGGAGATTATGATCAAGCTATTGAAGATTGTACAAAGTATATCGAATTATCAAGTTTGATGCACAGTCCACAGGCCTATCTTGTCAGAGGAAAAGCCTACAAGGCAAAAGGAATGTCTAGGGAGGCTCTAAGTGATTTCAATATAGCTTTAGGAATTAAACCAGATTTAAAAGAAGCGATCGTTGAGAAAAATTCGCTGCAGTAGTTACTGAAAAGGAGTCAGGTGACGGTTCTTCTTAAGGGCAATGAGGGCGGAAATCATTTCTCATTTTCTGCACCGTTTGACCTGATACGCAGAACCGTATCATCTCTAATAGCGAAAAATGACCTCAACCTTTGCGAAATGCGGGTTGAGGTCGTTTTTCTTAAAATGTATAGTCTAGTGTATGAGAGTATAGGTTGCTGGACGCAACGCTATTCTTTAATACTATCAAACAAAAGGTTTTCCATCAGTCTCGTTGAGGACAAGTCTTATATTATTCAAAACATCATCATGTTCAATATCAATTATTCCAACATAGTCGTTTGATATTACATAATTGGCTTTTTCATAAACCTTTATGTACGGTTGCAATTCTTTGAAATTACCAACTCTATCTGTTAAGCAATAAGATATATTCCTTAAAAAAATATATCCACATTCTACCATAAAATGCTCGTTAAGTATGCCAGTGATGATTTTATTCAATGCTCTGTATGATCAACTATTATTCCCAATTTCCCATTCAAATGCAACTTATCATCGATATTATAAGTTGCAGCGATTGATCCAGATCTATCCGCATGACCAAGGTCGAATTTTCGTTCTAGCTTCCAGTCGTATTTTTCTAATGAACTTATAAAACATCTGGTCTCATTGATAAATTGTAATCTGGCTCTTTTTTTAAGACCGATTGCATGTTGTAATATAGATATTCGTGCACGGGTTAAAAAATATTGATGGAGGATTTGAATGGATAGTACTAGAGTCCAAAAAGTAGGAATACTATTATTTAATGATGTAGATACAATGGATTTCGTTGGCCCATATGAGGTATTTAATGATGTAAATCTTACATCGTCTCACAAGCAGTATGATCTATTTACAATTAGTGAGAAAAAAGGTGACATAAATTCTTGTGGCCTAGTGGTAAAAGCAGAATATGACTTTACAGATTGCCCTCAGATAGATATTTTAGTCATACCTGGTGGAAATGTAACGTCGGAACTTTTATCGAATGATAATATAGGCAACTGGATAAAAGTACAAAGTAAAAAAGTGGAGATCATTTTTTCCGTATGTAATGGAGCCGGGCTCATTGCCAAGGCGGGTTTGCTAAAGGGGTTGTCTGCCACCACTCATCATTCATTTTTTGAAAAATTGGCTGAAATTGATCCAACGATTCATATTCTTAAAAACGAACGATTTGTTGATAATGGGCATATTATTACCGCTGGCGGAATAGCAGCGGGGATAGATGCCGCTTTGGCTATCGTATTTAAAGTTTCTGGAGGAGAAGCGTTTAGAAAAGCCTCTGAAATCATGGAATATGGAAAGGTATGGGATCAATTCCAAAAGAAACAAGCAGGTCAAGATATTGCTCGTAAGATTAATAACAATTGTATTAAGTGCGGCAAATGTGCAAAAGTTTGCCCATTCAATGCAGTTTCTGAAGGCGAAAATAAATATGAGATTAATTTTGAAAAGTGTCTGGGAATAGGTCCATGTGCTGAGATGTGTCCAGTAGGTGCGATTGAATCCCCCATCTAGTAGAGGGAAGAAAGGTATAGGCATATTGTCTATACCTTTTTTAAAATTTACATGTGTAGGAAAAATATGTAATTGGCACTCGAAAATAAAAAAAGTGTGTAGTATTTTAGGGAGATGTTAACTAAATAATAGAAAAAAGATAGCTACACATAACAAGAGTAAATGTGTAGCTGTTTTTTTATATTTATCGAAGGGGATGCATTATTCATTGTCCAGCCATATCTTTCGTAAAAGGCTAACGGCTGGAGAAATATCCTCAAGTGCTATCCCACTGAAGCCTAGGAGAATATTAGGATAGGGACTGCGCTCAGATTCAATCCATAGTTTGTCGTTTGCAAGAATAGATACGCCTGATTTAGTGGCTCGATCTACTAAATTTTGTGCACAATTTTGTTGCTTTATTTGTACTAGGAGATGAATTCCTGCATTCATACCGGTAACGGAGATCATATCACCGAAATTCTCCTTCAGTGCATCGATTAGAGTATCATGTTTTTTCTTAAAGAGCCTTATCATTTTTCGTAAATGACTTTCAAAATGACCCTCCCGAAGGAAAAGCTCCAGAGGTTTTTGAATAAGAAAGGGGACTGAACAGACAAGTTTTTCTGCGGTTTTAGACATCTGCTGTACTAAATTTTTAGGAAGTACCATATAAGCTACACGCAGGGATGGTAATAGTGTTTTGGAAAAACTTCCAATATAGATTACTTTATCAGGAGCTAAACCTTGGAGAGATGATATGGGTTTCACGTCATATCTTAGATGACCGCTGTAATCGTCTTCGATAATGAAAGTATCTTGTTCATAAGCCCATTCGACCAGACCAAGACGTCTCGTTATAGACATAATGCGACCGGTAGGAAATTGGTGTGAAGGGGTTACGTATACGGCTTTTGCCTTTGAAGTATGCAATGCTTTTATATCCAGTCCGTGGTGGTTTAAAGGAATGGGCTGTACATGGAAGCCTTGACTCGTGAATGTGGAATGGGCTCCAGCATAACCTGGATCTTCCATGGCTATGGCCGAAGTGGTTGATTTGAGAAGTTGACAGGCAAGATTAAGACAATGTAATGTCCCTGAAGTAATCAGAATTTGATCAACTGTACACTTAACATTGCGATAATCACGCAAATACTTTAAAATTTCTTCGCGAAGCCCAATCTCCCCCACAAATGAATTATAGCTTAATAGTTGCTCTTGATAGTCCCGAAGGCATTCATTAGTTAAACGCCGCCACTGGGAGAAAGGAAAGGAATTGGAGTCAAGCTTACCATATTGGAAATCGTATTTTATCTTTACAGTAGGTATTTCAGAAAGAGACTCTCGCTGTATCGACTCCATAGAGGCAGGTGTAATGGTATTGTGGATTGTCTCGACGTAATAACCACTTCGTGATTTACCAATGATATAGCCTTCGGCTAAAAGCTGTTGATAGGTCGTATCCACAGTGTTTCTGCTTATTCGAAGCTCTGCAGAGAGTTTACGGCTTGAGGGAAGCTTTGTTTGAGAACGGAGCTCTCCATTCAAAATTTTGGCGCGCAATTGTTGGTAAAGTTGGTGATATAGTGGGGATTTACTTTTAGTATCCAGTAAAAACATAGAGTCCCTCCTGTTGAAGATACCTTGTTATTTTTATATAAGTATAACATAAGGAGATGAATAACACGCTCAAACTAGTTTTCAGACGTATCATTCCCTAAAGAAGGAAAGCAGACTGATGTAGAGAGGCAAGAGGATAGGTTGATTATCCCAGGAGATATAGAGGATGGTTCTTGACTTGAACTCATTAGTGTTTAAAAAGCATAATTAGTAGAAGTCGAATGTAACATGGAAAGTTTTTTGATCAAGATTAACTTCTTATATTTAGTAAATTATTAGGCTACATTAATTTAGCCGTTAGACCTGTTACGCAGAACCTTATCATCTCTAACGGTTCAATACTTGCATGCCCATCTTTGTTAGCTTATGCTTTGATTTATATTTTTTAGCAGTTGATCTTTCATCTTATTTTTCAATCTATAATGCAAGATATATATCTTCAGCGGCAGCATGGCAATCAGACGGATTTTCAAATGATTGTGCATTTTCCGTTCTAGGTGAAAAAATGATCAGGAAGAGGCTCTAATAGCGCTAATAAAATAATCTGGTTATTTTCAAAATCAATTTCAATAAATTTTTCTAAAATAGTACTGCACCCTGACTGCCAGACACTATCAACGGCATCTGACACCATAGTCGACAGCATACTATAAACGGTTGTCCAAAACAGCTGTTGTAATCTTTTCTGGACCTCGTCCATTCAACGATTTGATATGACGCGAAAGAGTATTAGATAACCGTTCTTCCGTATAAGCTTGCTGACTATCAATCAACTTGAAAATAGCGGATTGAAATATCTCGATAAAAAAACTATAAATGTATCCCTTTTTATATTGGGGATTAAATAAATAACAATGAGTTATAGGACAGGCGCAATACAACTCTAGTTACGGTAAAAACAACTCTTTCATCACATCGCTTGTGTTGCTGCATTGCGGGAGGCTGACCGTATCTCTCCCAAGAAAGCTGTTCCCAGCGCTACAGGGGAGAAACGAATAAGCATACCAGGAAATTTTTGCGAATCATTAAAAGTTTAATGGCTGTAAAGTAAGGAAATCCATATTGTTTTTTCATTTGGGTGCCTAATTTGAAATGGATATGGAATAGGTCATCCACGTTGTAAGTTTTAATCGAGTGTTGCGACTTAGCGCTATTCATTGCAATAAGAACCTCATTTCAATGTCATGAATCCTGCGAATCTTCTTTATATGCTGGCGTACGGTTACCGCCTGATTAATCCTCTATTTGTATAAAAGTAAGTAATTAAGCTGGAAAGATCTTCCGTATCATTGCGGAAGGTCTTTTTGTTTACTCATTGACTGTTAATTGTGTATATGGATTTAGACAATTATGTATAAGTAATTAGACGATTTAAATCAATAACTGTCTAGTTGATAACTAATATCCCCATAAAAGCACAAAGGAATAAGGGTTTTACGATTGGCATACTATTTGCATTACTAATGAACATAGAGACGGTAATGAGGAGAGTGGGCACAATGGCTAAAGTAATTAGTGCGTTAGAAGCCACAAGGCTTGTAGCAGATGGGGATACAGTAGCCCTTAGTGGTTTTGTTGGTAATGGACATGCTGAATGTCTAAGCGCCGCCCTGGAAGAGCGATTTTTAGCGGAAGGCGCACCGCGGAATTTGACACTGATGTATTGCGCTGGACAGGGAGATGGTAAGGAACTTGGTCTGAATCATTTTGGAAACGAAGGCATGGTTAAACGAGCTGTGGGTGGTCATTGGAATTTGGCCCCGAGGCTCGGCAAACTAGCAGTTGAAAATAAAATGGAAGCTTATAATTTTCCTCAAGGCACTCTTACTCATTGGCTTCGTAATGTGGCAGGGAACAAACCTGGTGTAATTACTAAGGTTGGTTTACATACCTTTGTTGATCCCCGGGTCGAAGGTGGCAAAATCAATGCAATCACGACTGAAGATTTGGTGGAGGTAGTTGAACTTGGGGGCGAAGAGTGGTTATGGTATAAACCTTTTCCTATTCATGTAGCATTGATTCGCGGGACAAGTGCTGATGAACGAGGCAATATTACCATCGAGCATGAAGCTGTTTCGATGGAAATATTATCCTTAGCCCAAGCCGCAAAAGCTTCTGGTGGTATTGTAATTGCGCAAGTAGAGCGCATTGTAGCCAATGGGAGTTTAAAACCCATGGACGTAAAGGTTCCAGGGATTGTTGTTGATTATCTTGTTGTAGCTGAGAATGGAAAGCAACATATGCAGACATTTAGTGAGCAATACAACCCTGCTTATTCGGGTGAAATTCGTGCGTCCTTGTCTGCTATCAAGGCAATGCCTCTTGACGAACGTAAAGTCATTGCTAGGCGTGCAGCTATGGAACTGATTAATGACGCTACGGTAAACCTTGGTATCGGCGTGCCAGAAGGTGTGGCGATGGTAGCCAATGAAGAAGGCATCGGCGATATGATGACTCTCACCGTGGAAGCTGGCCCTATTGGTGGTGTACCAGCGGGTGGACTAAGCTTTGGCGCGTCGACCAATCCAGAGGCTATTTTAGATCAGCCTTACCAGTTCGATTTTTATGATGGCGGTGGCCTAGATTTAGCGTATTTAGGACTAGCAGAAACAGACCAAGACGGTAATATTAACGTCAGTAAATTTAAGGGCCGGGTAGCTGGTTGTGGTGGCTTTATCAATATTACGCAAAATGCGAAGCGGGTCGTGTTCTGCGGTACCTTTATGGCGAGTGGCTTAAAAGTGACGGTGGCTGATGGAAAGTTAACCATACTCCAAGAGGGGAAAGCGAAAAAATTCTTACAACATGTTGAGCAAATTACGTTTAGTGGTCAATATGCCCAGAAAATAAAACAGCCCGTAGTCTATATTACTGAGCGAGCAGTATTCGAACTGAGTGCTAACGGTATGGTCTTAATTGAAATTGCGCCGGGCATTGATTTAGAAAAGGATATTTTGGCGCTGATGGATTTTGTGCCCATTATTTCACCAACGCTAAAGGTAATGGATGAACGTATTTTTTGCAATGAATTGATGGGTTTAAAAAAATAAAGGATGGTGTCGTGATGAGAGAAGTAGTGATTGTTAGTGCAGTACGCACCCCAGTTGGTAGTTTTAATGGTTCATTAACGCCTTTTTCCGCAGTGGATCTTGGCGCTATAGTAATTAAAGAGGCCATTGAGCGTGCTGGTATCGAGAAAGAAAATATTGATGAAGTTATTTTTGGCAATGTATTGCAGGCTGGTTTAGGACAAAATCCTGCGCGCCAGGCTGCGATAAAAGCTGGTATTCCAGTCGAAGTAACGTCTTTTACCGTTAATAAATTATGTGGTTCAGGACTAAAAACGGTGAATCTAGCCGCTCAAGCGATTATGACGGGTGATGCTGATATTGTGGTTGCTGGTGGTATGGAAAGCATGACCAATGCACCTTATTTACTTGAAAGTAAAGCGCGTCAAGGTTTTAGAATGGGGCATTCTCAGGTAATTGATAGCATGATTAAAGATGGTCTGTGGTGTGCTTTTAATGACTATCATATGGGTATTACGGCAGAAAACGTTGCTGAAAAATATGAGATTAGTCGTGAAGCCCAAGATCAATTGGCTTTCAATTCTCAGGCAAAAGCAGTTAAAGCGATTGAAAGTGGCGCTTTTGTAAAAGAAATAGTACCTATCGTCATTAAGGGAAGAAAAGGCGAGATCATTTTTGATACAGATGAATATCCAAAGAGTGATACCCTTGTTGAAAAATTGAAAACCTTACGTCCAGCATTTAACAAAGAGGGCACTGTTACGGCTGGTAATGCTTCTGGTATTAATGATGGCGCTGTTGCTTTAGTGTTGATGTCAGCTGAAAAAGCTAAAGAACTTGGAATTAAGCCGATGGCTCGTATTCGTTCATTTGCTTCTGGTGGTGTTGATCCAAGTATTATGGGAATGGGGCCTGTACCAGCTTCCCGCAAGGCATTATGGAAAGCTGGTTTGACTGTCGCTGATCTGGATTTGATTGAAGCAAATGAGGCTTTTGCTGCCCAGTTTTTAGCTGTTGGCCAAGAACTTGGTTTTGATCAAGAGAAAGTCAATGTGAATGGTGGTGCGATTGCATTAGGGCACCCAATTGGGGCAAGTGGTGCACGGATTTTAGTTACCTTGCTATATGCCATGGAAGCCAGAGATGCAAAACTTGGAATGGCAACCTTATGTATTGGTGGTGGACAAGGGGTAGCAACGATTATTGAGCGCATTTAAATATAAGGAGGCTATAATTATGTTATTTAAGCTTACAGACGATCAGCAAATGGTACAAAAACTAGCCCGTGATTTTGCCGAAAAAAGACTGACGCCAACGGTAGCGCAGCGGGATCATAAGGAAGAATTTTCGCGGGAATTGGCCAATGAAATGGGCGAGCTTGGTTTGACAGGTATTTGTTTTCCTGAAGAGTATGGCGGTTCTGGTGGCGATGTAATGAGTTATATTTTAGCGGTCGAAGAGCTTTCTAAGGGGGATGATGGTATTGGGATTACTTTATCCGCTACTGTATCACTCTGTGCATGGCCCATTTACGCGTATGGTACGGAAGAGCAAAAACAAAAGTACTTAGTTCCGCTAGCAGAAGGTGAAAAACTGGGTGCCTTTGGGTTGACGGAGCCTAATGCGGGTACCGATGCCGCAGGGCAACAGACAGTAGCCATCCTTGATGGTGAGGACTATATTCTCAATGGTAGTAAGATTTTTATTACTAATGGGGGCGAAGCTGAAATCTATGTAGTTTTTGCCATGACAGATAAATCAAAGGGTATGAAGGGCATTAGCGCTTTCATTGTAGAAAAAGACATGCCTGGTTTTAGTTTTGGAAAAAAAGAACATAAAATGGGCATTCATACTTCATTAACCAATGAATTAGTCTTTCAAGATGTTCGTTTGCCTAAAGAAAATTTATTAGGTAAAGTGGGCGAAGGTTTTAAAATTGCCATGTCGACTTTAGATGGCGGACGTATTGGTGTGGCTGCTCAGGCCCTGGGGATTGCCCAGGCTGCTCTTGATCATGCTATAAAATATTCAAAAGAACGGGTTCAATTCGGTCAGCCTATCTCTAAAAATCAGGCCATTGCTTTTATGATGGCGGATATGGCGACTAAAATTGATGCAGCTCGCTTCTTAATTTATCGGGCTGCTTATCTTAAAGATCAAGGTTTACCTTATTCGAAGGAAGCGGCTATGGCAAAACTATATGCTTCTGATATTGCCATGGAAGTTACGACTGATGCGGTACAAATTTTTGGTGGATATGGTTATAGCCGCGAATATCCTGTTGAACGCCTAATGCGTAATGCTAAGATTACACAAATTTATGAAGGAACCAATCAAGTGCAACGCATGGTCATTTCGGGAGCGATTTTGCGCTAAAAAAATTTGGATAGGGCAATGAAGTGCTCCATCCATTGTTATATCATAGCAGATTTACATTGATAACAAGGGAGATTAGAGCATGGAAATAGTAGTATGTATCAAGCAAGTGCCTGACACTACTGAGGTGAAAATTGATCCAGTAACCAACACGTTGATTCGCCAAGGTGTTCCTAGTATTGTGAACCCCTTTGATAAAAATGCTCTCGAAGCAGCATTACAGTTAAAAGCAAAATATGGTGGGCAAGTTACGGTTCTTTCTATGGGTCCTATGCAGACGAAAGAAGCACTAAAAGAATGTCTGGCTATGGGGGCTGATGAAGCCATATTACTGAGTGATCGGGCTTTTGGTGGTTCTGATACATTAGCAACTAGTAATACCTTGGCGGCTGGTATCAGAAAAATCGGTAAGGTTGATCTTATTATTTGTGGCAAACAAGCCATTGATGGGGATACAGCCCAGGTTGGACCAGAGATGGCTGAGCATTTAGATATTACCCAGGTCACCTATGTAGCCAAAATCGAGAGCATTGAGGGCAATATTATACGGGTAGAACGGGAACATGAAGAGGGTTATGAAGTAATTGATGCACAACTGCCCGCCTTGCTGACGGTTGTGAAGTCCATTAATGAGCCGCGAACTCCTACGGTCAAAGGTGTAATGAAGGCCAACCGTAAAGAGATCAAGGTCTGGACAGTGGAGGATATTGTGGTTAAGGCTAGCAATATCGGCCTTACAGGCTCGCCAACCCAAGTGCGTCGTATTTTTACCCCTGAGCAACGGGTACAGGGGGAATTGATTCAGGCAGATACTGCACGGGAAGCGGCGGCAATTCTGGCTAGTCGATTAGTTGAGGCAAAAATTATATAAGTAGGGGGTGGAAAAAATGGCTGTGGAAGTAAATAAAGAAGAATGTATTGGCTGTAGTATATGCGTTAGTACCTGCCCTTTTGGGGCAATTATCATGGAAGATGGGAAAGCCGTTATCACGGATAGCTGCACTGTCTGTGGAGCTTGCGTTGATGTTTGTCCAGTAACAGCAATCACGCTTGAAGTCGAGAAAAAAGAAATCGCCATCAAGAAAGAAGATTATAAAGGTGTTTGGGTTTATGTTGAACAGTTTGAAGGACAGGCGCGTAATGTAGGTTATGAACTGCTGAATGAAGGACGCAAACTGGCAGATGCTATGGGAGAAGAGCTAGCAGGCATTATTATTGGCGATCAAGTAGATCATCTTACGAAAGAAGTTTTTGCCAGAGGCGCAGACAAAGTATATTTGGTCGAAGGCCCTGAGTTTACAAACTTTAGTACGGATGCTTATACGATTACCC
>Ga0224518_1000132_pt1 | contig 11338 bp, 13 predicted proteins | sample IRBST25metaG_FD_179891 | JGI IMG/M metagenome (GOLD analysis project Ga0224518, IMG submission 179891) | Peat soil microbial communities from Stordalen Mire, Sweden - IR.B.S.T-25 | ecosystem: Environmental > Terrestrial > Soil > Wetlands > Peat | place: Sweden: Norrbotten County, Stordalen Mire...
AACATAAAGAACACCACTTTGCATCATCGGATATGGTAAAAGATATTGTGATCGGTATGTCTGATGGGCTGACTGTACCGTTTGCTCTCGCAGCTGGTCTATCGGGTGTGGTAGATGGAACGGGGATTGTAGTTACTGCTGGAATTGCTGAAATCGCGGCTGGCTCTATCGCAATGGGATTAGGTGGCTATTTAGCAGCGCGTAGCGAAGCGGAGCATTATGATCATGAAAGATTTCGTGAAGAACAGGAGACTAAGTATCGTTTAGCGGATGAAGAGCAGGAGATTATTGATATTTTTAGTTCTTATGAAATTTCTCCCGATGACAGTCGTCCTGTAGTGGAGGCTTTAAAGCGGAACCCTGAAATTATGGTTGATTTCATGATGAAATTTGAACTTGGCTTAGAAAAACCAGATCCTCAGCGGGCAGTTGCTAGTGCTGGTACGATTGCTGGATCGTACATTTTAGGAGGAGTAATCCCCCTATTACCTTACATGCTCTTTAATAATGGACATCATGCCTTATTATGGTCAGTTGCAGTAACCATTGTTGCTTTATTTGTTTTCGGTTACATGAAAGGTTATTTCTTAGGCAACAAACCATGGTATAGTGCTGTACAGACTACTTTTATTGGTGGCATGGCTGCTGGAGTCGCTTACTTCATGGCAAAGGTATTATCATAACCCACTCTCCTATATTTTTCTATCCAAACTTATAAATGGGGAATTGTCACAAAATTGTCATAGCGTATTGTTATAATTTAAATAGAAAATGATAGGAGGGCAAAAATAATATGATGAATAAGCAGGGTTTTGTATTATGAAAAAGGTTGTAAAGAAAATAATTGCCTACTCCTTATTGGTGGGGATTACACAAGTTGGTTTACATACAGCGCTGTTAGAAGCTTCGCCTAGAAGTGATTGGCAGGAACAACAAATTAAATGGAAGTTTCAGGAAAATGAACGACATAATAGAGAAAGCCAACGACATGAAAATGAAAGTGAACGAGATTGGCATAATCGACAACGGCAAGAAGATCAGCAACATGAACGTTATCTCCGGCAGAACGAAGAACGTCAACATCTGAATGAATTAGAAATGCAACGCTATGAGCGAGAATTGCAACGTCACGATAATGAAAGTGATCAGGAATGGAATGATCGACAATGGCAAGAAGGTCAAACTCATCAGCAAATGGTTCAGCAGATTGAAGAAGATGTCGCATTAATGTTTTTGAATAGCTAAAAAAATAGTGTAGGTAGAAAAACCGTATCCTTTTCGGGGTGCGGTTTTTTGTGTAGATTTTGAGCGATTGCCTGTAGAATAGTTGATGTGTTATCTATAATAAAAGACAGCGTGGGATATAGAGGTTTTGTGGCGTCTATATTAATAGGAGTTGATTGCAGGCTAAAATATCCAATGGTAAGATAAACATTGCTGGACATGTAAATAATATGAAATTAAAATTAACAAATGGTGACATTGAAATAAACAACAATAATGAAAAAGCTGCTACCGTTCAAATTGGAAATGGCGTACTAAGCTATACTACTAATAATCAGGACGCTAGTGTAAAACTTGCTCTTAATAATGGGGTAGGTATTGTGAACGGACGAAAAGTAGTAAGTGGCGTGCCAACTGTTTTTGGTACAGGAGCGAGCAATTTTGATTTAAAAGTGACAAATGGGACGATTCGGTTTTTAAATCAGGAGTGATTATTTTGGAAGATCGTAATATCGTCGAGGCATTAAAAGGGCGAATCTATCGTGGCAAGAAAAAACTAAAAGAAAAGCTAGAAGAGGGAGGTTCTATGCCATGCAACAAAATTGGGACGATTTCGATAAAATAATAGCAACTTCCAATACAGAAATAGAACCGAGGGCGAATTATAATCAAGTTCTGATGTCTAAAATTAAGGCAAGAAGCATGGGGGAAAAATGAAAGATGGATTGCGGCTTTGAGTTTAATTACGGCAGGTTTTATGTTGATTTTTATGCAACTGGCAGAGCTGCACTCAAATGTGATTAACGCCGAGTATCAAGTAGCAACGGGTATAACCTTACTTGAAAACAATATTGCTAGTAAAAACTTTTTTGTGGAGCGTGACTATGATGGAAAGAAAAAATAGTTTTTTAACCTTTATTGCCGCCTTAATTCCAGGTGTGGGCTATATGTACCTTGGGCTAATAAAAAAGGGAGTGCAAACACTGGCGTTATTTTTGCTGGTCAAACACTTTTTTCCCTTGCTTGGCATCGGTTTTTTGAATAATATTATTCTAGCACCATTTTGGTTCTACACATTTTTTGATACTTTTAATATTGTAGCCAAAGTAAATCGAGGAGAATCAGTCAATGATAGCGAATTTGTATTCCAAGGGCATAACGGCAGTAGTTTTAATATGGGTAATTTTTCGAGGGACCAGAGAGGTTTCTTAGTACTAGCATGGATGTTAATCTTGATTGGTGCGCTGGCACTTGTCGATCGGATGTTTGAGGGTAGTGGTGTGTATTATTTAATCTTATCTCAGATTAAGGCTTATTTCTTTCCGTTGATACTGATTGCAGGGGGGATATACATGATAATCAAGGAGGATAAAAATAAGGAAAGATAGTCTTAAAATCCTGACAAGTTACTAAAGAGGATTAAGGGATACGATAGGGGGCGTCAATTATGCAGATCAATTTGGTTTGCTCCAATCAACTGAAGAAACTCTTAACCGAGATCATCGAGTCACGTGGTCTGTCCATCGCCCCCAATGCCAGGTTATCATTGGTAGAAAAGGGCTATGAACTACCAGAAGAAGGGATTGCAGTTGTTTTTGACTATCAATCCTTGGATGACCTATATAATTTCTTTGCTTTACTGGGCAAAAAAACCGAAACCAACAAGAATATTATAATTGGCCGACGACCAGACAGCGAAATCTTTGAAGTGATCGGGTATGAAGAGATTTTGTATTTTGAAGCCGAAGGCAACAATGTCCATTGCATGACTAGCAAGGACAAATTTCGAGTAAAAAACAAGCTGTACGAATTAGAAACCACCTTGTGTGAACAAGGCTTCATTCGTATTAGCAAATCCTTATTAGTTAACATTATGAATATCACGGAAATCATTCCTTGGTTCGGCTCCAAATTACTACTTAAATTAAAAAACAAAAATGAAGTGGAAGTATCCAGGAACTACGTCCGAGAGTTTAAGCGTTTCCTGGAAATTTAATCATTATGGGAGGAGTCATTATGCGCTGCAGGATCATAAAAATTGCTTTAAATCTATTGAGTGCAGCCTTTATTGGACTACTGGTAGGCATTGGCTTGTTGTTTGTATATACGGTCGAAAATCCTGTACATCATTTGGCCACCAGTTCACTAACGGGTGTCATGATTGGTGCCGTATGCAACATTTCAGCAATCTTAATGTATCAATATGGTTGCAAAAACCTTTCCTGGTCTTATCTGCTGACCTCTATGGTTACTTTGGTTGGCAGTGTTATTGCTTCTTGGGGAGAACCATTACGCTCTACGTTCGTTGCGTTGGCGATTGCGGAGCCCTTTGCTGTACTCATCACGTTTATGAATATCAAATATATCGGTCGCTTAAACGATGGTCTAAAACGCAAGCAAGCACAATTGCAACAAAAAAACGAACTCACTGAAGCACAGCTGAATAACGAAATTTCAGATGGACCATTTACCCCACCTAAAGTGTAGTAAAGAAACTTTCTTATTTCTTTGCTACACTTCAGATCTGTATTGCTGGGAGGGACAAATTGGCAAAAAAAAGTTTGAATATTCTTGTTGTTGTGGTATATTTAGGGTAAAAGAATCTTTTTAGTTGCTGGTAGTAGCATGGCATCTAATTCTCTGGTATCATTCAGATCGATGATTGGAATGAAGAAGGGGTTAGTCGGGCAGGCCATAAGTTTATAAAAAACAACTTCAGAGAGGGGTAATTTTATGGAAAAAGTAATGAAAACAATGGATGGCAACGAGGCAGCAGCATATGTTTCGTATGCTTTCACGGAAGTTGCAACAATTTATCCAATTACGCCATCATCTCCGATGGCAGAACATGTGGATATATGGTCTGCAAAAGGCAAAAAAAACTTATTTGGACAAACCGTAAAATTGGTTGAAATGCAATCAGAAGCTGGAGCGGTCGGTGCCATGCACGGTTCGTTAGAAGCAGGGACGTTGACAACTTCGTATACGGCATCTCAAGGGTTACTGCTAATGATACCAACCATGTATCGTTTGTCAGGACAATTAAAACCAGCCGTACTTCACGTGTCGGCACGTACCGTAGGGACCCATGCTTTTTCAATATTTGGTGACCACTCCGATGTAATGGCTTGTCGACAAACTGGCTTTGCGATGTTATCCACGGGCAGTGTACAAGAGGTTATGGATTTGGCCGGGGTTGCACATCTGGCTGCGATCCAAGGTAGAGTTCCGTTTATGCATTTCTTTGATGGTTTTAGGACCTCCCATGAAGTGCAAAAAATAGAATGCATTGATTATAAAGATCTCAATAAATTGCTAGATGAAGAAGCTTTAGAAGAATTTCGTAAAAATTCCCTAAATCCAGAAAGACCTGTCCAAAGGAGTGGGGTAGAAAACCCGGATGTATTCTTCCAAGCAAGAGAAGCTTGTAATCCTTATTATGATAAGTTACCTGGCATTGTAGAAAACTACATGAATGAGATTAATAAGCTCACAGGTAGAGAATATAAATTATTTAATTACTATGGCGCAGCAGATGCAGAGTACATCATTATTGCCATGGGATCTGTAAGTGGCGCCATTCAAGAAACAGTTGATTTCTTAAATGCCCAAGGTCAAAAAACGGGCTATTTGCAAGTTCATTTGTATCGGCCATTTTCCCTTGAGCATTTCTTAAAAGATTTGCCAAGTACAGTTAAAAAAGTAACGGTACTAGATCGCACTAAGGAATCTGGCGCATTAGGTGAACCATTGTACTTAGATGTTTGCTCGGCCTTTATTGATAGCGCTGCTAGACCGCAAATCTTTGCTGGACGTTATGGTCTATCTTCGAAAGATGTGACCCCAGCACAGATTATTGCTGTTTATAACAACATGATCTTAGACAAACCTAGAAATCATTTTACGGTAGGGATTAACGATGATCTTACTCATTTGTCCTTAACGGTTGGCGAAGAAGTAGATCTTGCCACTGCGGGAACCATTAGTTGTAAGTTTTGGGGCCTTGGCTCGGATGGTACGGTTGGAGCCAACAAAAACTCGATTAAAATCATTGGTGATCATACGGACATGTATGTACAGGCTTATTTTGAGTATGATACCAAGAAATCAGGAGGGGTTACCAAATCCCACCTGCGTTTTGGCAAAACACCAATTCGTTCTAGTTATTATGTGAAAAAAGCGAATTTTATTGCCTGCCATAATTCTTCTTATATTACCAAATATGATATTGTAAATGATATCAAAAATAACGGTATTTTCTTATTAAATTGTAGCTGGACGGGTGACGAGCTAGAAGAAAATCTGCCAGCAAGTGTAAAGAGAGCTTTGGCTAAAAAGAATGTTCAATTTTATATTATTGATGCCACCCAAACGGCTAAAGAAATTGGCCTTGGAAATCGCACCAATATCATCTTGCAAGCTGCCTTCTTTAAATTGGCAAATGTCATTCCCGTGCCGCAGGCGATTGAATACATGAAGGCCGCAATTCTCAAATCTTATGGTAACAAAGGCGACAAAGTTGTGAATATGAACTATGCTGCTGTTGACCAGGGTGTAAATGGTGCACAAAAGGTTGAGATCCCAGCAGCCTGGCTAAATGCTGTAGATGTGTCCGTAGCGGTAGAGACCCATGATAATCGCCCTGATTTTATTAAGAATATCCTAGTTCCGATTAATGCCCAAAAAGGTGATGATATCCCTGTTAGTGCCTTTGCTGCAATGGCAGACGGTACCTTCCCTATGGGGACATCTGCCTATGAAAAACGTGGGGTCGCTGTTGACGTTCCTAAGTGGAATGTCGATAACTGCATCCAATGCAATCAGTGCTCCTATGTTTGCCCTCATGCCGCCATCAGACCGTTCCTAGTTACGGAGGCAGAAAAAACAGCAGCACCAGAGGGGTATGAAACCAAAAAAGCCAATGGTGGCGCTAAATTTGAAGAGTACAGTTACCGTATGCAGGTAGATGTATTGGATTGTTATGGTTGTGGAAGTTGCGTACAAGTTTGCCCAGCAAAAGAAAAAGCTCTTACCATGAATTCTTTAGAAAGTCAAAAGGCTGAAATTGAAAACTGGGATTATTCCTTAACCCTTTCTCACAAAGAAAATCCGTTAGATAAGTTTAGTGTAAAAGGTAGTCAGTTTGAGCAACCACTTCTGGAGTTCTCTGGTGCCTGTGCCGGTTGTGGTGAAACTCCTTACATGAAACTCATGACACAGTTGTATGGTGATCGGATGTATGTAGCCAATGCCACTGGATGTACGCAAGCCTGGGGCTCAGCTGCGCCATGCTTCCCGTATACTACTAATAAGGATGGTCATGGTCCAGCGTGGTCAAACTCCTTGTTTGAAAACAATGCTGAATTTAGTTTAGGTATGTGTTTATCTGTTAGACAACAACGACAACGACTGGCTATGAAATTAGAAGAATTATTGAAAATTACTAAGGATGAAGCGCTCAAAGGGGCAATCAACCAATGGTTAGAGCAGATTAATGAAGGTAGTATGAGTAAGGTTATCAGTAGCTCTTTGGTAAAGGCCTTAGAATCTGCAACTCTTGTTGGTGAAGAAGCAACATTAAAAGAATATGTTCTCAATAATAAAGAACATCTAGTGAAAAAATCCTTGTGGATGTATGGTGGCGATGGCTGGGCATATGATATTGGTTATGGGGGTTTGGATCACGTGCTAGCATCCGGGGAAGATGTGAATATTTTGGTTGTGGATACAGAAGTATATTCCAATACTGGTGGGCAATCTTCCAAAGCTACCCCCATTGGTGCTGTGGCACAGTTTGCCGCATCCGGCAAGAAATTCAACAAAAAAGACCTGGGTATGCTAGCAGTAACCTATGGTTCTGTATATGTAGCACAGGTCGCCATGGGCGCTAATCAATCCCAATTAATTAAAGCATTACAAGAGGCCGAAGCCTTCAAGGGACCGTCGCTAGTAATTGCTTATGCGCCATGTATTAGTCATGGCTTGACGAAAGGAATGGGTTGTACGCAATTAGAATCCAAAAATGCAGTGGAAGCTGGTTATTGGCATCTATATCGCTATAATCCAGATCTGAAGGAAGCTGGTAAAAATCCATTTATACTGGATTCCAAAGAACCAAAAGCAAGCTTTAGAGATTTTTTAATGGGCGAGGTACGTTACTCATCCTTATTAAGAAGTTTCCCTGAAGAAGCAGAAAAGCTATTTACAGCAGCAGAAAAAGCAGCGATTGAAAAGTACCAAGCTTATAAAGCGTTGGCAGATAAGAAATAAGTTTGTCGAACCTAAGTTGGAGGGCGAGATTTTAATAAAAGTAGTAACGATGATAGGATAGAACTTAATTTTAAAAGGGAGCGACCTCAAAGTTTGAGGTCGCTCCCTTTCTAAGTGTAACTAAGCAGGGGCGTCTGAAATATATATAATATACTAAGAAAGTAACATATATGTTGGTGGTCTGCCAGGAACATAAGCTAGGGCATCGCTTGCTCCTTGCGTAAGGCTTCGCTCAACCCTAGCTTCTATTCCTGTCTATTGCCATGTAGAAGATTTAGTGTGACATATATAGTATGATTAAATATTATTCTTCAGGAATGGAAGATCGGGCTCTATCACCACATCTACGCTTGGTGTAAGCAATCGGCAGAGGATGGTTTTAACATTAAGTATAGATAAAATACAAAGTTAACATAGGGAACGATGGCTAGCAGTGACCATGGCCAAGCAAGGCCTACATGAATGCAACGGCGTAGAATGTTAAGGCCGATACTCCAAAGTACTGTTAATTCACAGAGTATGATCAGTAGTGAGGCCAGAGGAACAAATGAGCTGAATGTATCGGGGTGTATGCTTAATAACCCTTGCAAAACGATCATAAACAAAACGAGTCTGAGGGTAAATACGACTCGGCCAATGTTTTCTAGACCCCAGAAATAAGTTGAAAAAAGTTTTTTCATAAAGATGATCCCTCCTCAACATGATTATAATTTATTTCTATATAATCCCATTAATTTAATAAAAACCCTTTTATTAATGTTGAATTTTTACTAATATAAATAAATTACTAAAAAAAGTAATTTTAGCGGGTAAGTAAGGTGTATTTTTCATTCCCAACCTCTGATAACATGATATAATGTCAGGGTATAATTGTAATGCAATAGATAGGGAGTGAATGGTTTGTTTATCCTCTTTGGCTGGGGCAAGGTCACAAGACAGGTAGTAGGACAAATGTTTGAAAAAACGTGTGGTTATTGCAATCAAACACATTTGTGGCAATTGTGTAAAAATAGGACATGGTTTACACTATTTTTTATTCCAGTAATCCCTTATAAAACTCGCTATGCCATCGCTTGTCCAAATTGTGGAAGTTATATCCAATTAACTGCAGAACAATTTAATAAGATGAAAATGGATTTAAATACTGCGAGCAGTATGAGCGATGAGGCTATGGAAAAAATAAAGTATGCTGGAAAAAATGCGATCCAAATCAACTTTTTAAAACAAATGGAAGAACGTAATAACCCTAAATAAGTTGTGTAAAAGCTGGGTTATAACACAAAAAACGAGATTATATTACTATATAATCTCGTTTTTATAATTTTATAGGAAACTTATTCTATAATGATGCGATGGTAGCTTTTCTTACCTTTGCGAATCAAGAGGCTATTGTCCTCAAAGAGGTCGGCAGTAAGTAAGAAGTCTAGATCGGTTACTTTAGTGTCTCCAACATGAAGTCCGCCTTGCTGGATCAGTCTGCGCCCTTCACTTTTGGATGGGAAGATGCCTGCTGTGGCGAGAATGTCAATAATCTTTGTGCCGACCATATCAGGTGTGATACTGACGGTTGGCGCATGATCTAGTGCTCCAGTGCCGTTAAATAGTGCTTCTGTCGCTTGTGCAGCTTTTTCGGCTTCCTCTTGGCCGTGAATCAGCTTGGTGACTTCAAAGGCCAAGGCCTTTTTGGCGATGTTGATCTCTTGATCTTTGAGGGCTCCTAACCGGCGTACTTCATCCATGGGCATGAAAGTGAGGAGTGCCAGACATTTTTCCACATCGGCATCATCAACATTGCGCCAATATTGGTAGAAGTCATAGGGGGATGTTTTTTCTGCATCCAGCCAGAGGGCACCTTTGACGGTTTTGCCCATTTTCTTACCATCGCTATTGGTTAGGAGGGTAAGAGTCATGCCATAAGCTGGTTTGCTTTCCTTGCGACGAATCAGGTCGGCGCCGGTAATGATATTCGACCATTGATCATCGCCACCCATTTGCAGAATACAGTTGTGTTGGCGATTGAGTACTAAGAAATCATAGGACTGCATAAGCATATAGTTGAATTCTAAGAAAGAAAGACCTTTTTCGAGACGTTGTTTGAAGCATTCTGCCGTAAGCATGCGGTTAACGGAAAAGTGAGCGCCGACTTCCCGCAAAAATTCGATATAATTGAGTCCTAACAGCCAATCAGCATTGTTGAGCATTAAGGCTTTGCCATCAGAAAAGTCGATGATACGTTGCAATTGGGACTTGAAGCGGTTGCCGTTATGGACGATGGTTTCTTGGGTCATCATGGTGCGCATGTCGGTTTTGCCAGAAGGGTCGCCTACCATGGTTGTCCCGCCACCAATCAAGCAAATCGGACGGTGACCAGCACGCTGCATATGGGCCATAGCCATCATGGTGAGGAAATGACCAACATGCAAACTGTCAGCAGTCGGGTCAAAGCCGATATAAAAGGTGATTTTTTCTTTTGCAAGTAATTCGGTGATTTCGTCTTCATGGGTAAGTTGTTGAATAAAACCTCGTTCTCTTAAGGTATCAAGTACAGTCATCTTTGAGAAACCTCCTTATGTTCCGGAACGATTGCCCGGTTAAAAAAAAACGTCCTAACTAAGGACGGATATAACTTTATTGTGTAAAAAAACATAGATAAAACCTAATTTTAATATAGCAGGATAACACTTAGTTGTCAATGTTATCCATGGTTTGTTAGCTAAATCCGCACTTCAAAGCCACCTTTATTCTTGGGTTTTGGTGCGGGTTTCAGTATGAGCTTTTTAGGTGCTGCTTTGGGGGTAACCTGCATTGTTGGTTCAGGAGCACTTTGTGAGAAGATCAAGTTTACAATGTCATCTGTATTTTCGGTGGAATAATCAATTTGCGGCTGCTGTTTTGGTTTGTTGTTTTTAAATAAAGTAACAATGATTGTCGCTACAGCAACGAGTAGAGTGATGACGAGAAAGATGGTGACCCCACTAGTACTGGAACTAGCTTTTTGCCCAGACAGTGTAGAGGCGATGGTAGTTTGTGCAGTAGTTTCTTTTGAATTGCTACTTGAATCACTACTTGAATTACTATAGGATTCCAAGGTTGGAACATTATTGGTAGCTTCTGGTGTGGAGGTGGATTGTACTTGCTCATTTGGCGAAGCTTTCGGCGTTTCTTTAGCTGAATTGGTGGAAGGGATAGTGGGTGTAGTTGTAGTTGTAGTTGGTGTATCAATTGAGGTTGCTGTAGCAGAGGATTTCATACTGGGAGGAGTGGGGGGAATGGGTTTAGCTGGTGGTGTTGGGGATTGCATTGTTAGTCAACCTCCTTTAAAATAAAGTACGATGCGTAGACGGGTAAAGGATAATTACTAATCTTTATAGTATCATATTTTATCAATTGTTGAAATAAGGCCTGGGGAATAACATAAAGTAATTTGTGGTTATAGCGCCAATCATGACAGGCCATTACATTAGGTAGCAATTACTACTGGAAACCAGGAGGATATAATGATAAAATCATAGTGGAGTAGCCTGAATGTATATAAATTGCAATAGTTTGGCGATTGATAGCTTATCCCCTGAATTTGTCCCATGTAATACATTGTAATTTACATTAAATCATAGAGATGAGGTATTTATTTTGCAGATTGTTACTAAGAAAATTATTGCATATGGCAGTATCCTTTTAATCTGTATGTTATTCGGATTTGGCTATATCGCTTTAAAGTATTTCCAAGGTGTGCCGGTTTTAAACTATCATCAAATCAATAATCAAGACCACAATCCATTGACATTGAGTGATACTGAATTTGAAGCACAGATGAAATATTTGCATCGGGAGGGTTATACTGCAA
>Ga0224518_1000134_pt1 | contig 11290 bp, 10 predicted proteins | sample IRBST25metaG_FD_179891 | JGI IMG/M metagenome (GOLD analysis project Ga0224518, IMG submission 179891) | Peat soil microbial communities from Stordalen Mire, Sweden - IR.B.S.T-25 | ecosystem: Environmental > Terrestrial > Soil > Wetlands > Peat | place: Sweden: Norrbotten County, Stordalen Mire...
TTTGGCGAGCGCCCAGAGCGCCCCAAACCCGCCCACCAAATGAGGCACGATCGGCGCCTCAGTCCCACCGGCGATCATCGTTGAAAATCCCCCTGAGCGAATCATGTCATAGCTTAAACCGATGGCGTTGATGGAAGACGAGCAGGCGGTGTTTATCGTCAAATTAGGACCGCCGAGCCCGAATTGACGGGCACACAAAGCAGCAGGACTACTGGACATAATTCGTGGGATACTCCACGGATTAATTTTTTTTTCCCCTTTCAACAAGAACTTCTGCATGGAAGTTTCTAGTGTACCGGCTCCGCCACAACTACACCCCATGATTATGCCAATATTGTTTTTATCTTCTTGTTGTACGTCCAAAACGGCGTCGTCAATGGCCATCTTTAGAGCGGCGGCAGCATACTGGCCGCACAAATCGTTTTGGCCCATTCTCCGCCCTAAACCAAAGTTCTGCGGATCGAAGGAATCGATACAAGCCGCTACCTTGCAACTCAGGCCTGTGGTATCAAAACGGCTAATAAGACGAATCGCCGACTGATTAGCCAAAATGTTCTCCCACAGCGTCATCCACCCGAAACCCAAAGGGTGGACTGCACCAATCCCCGTCACCACAACTCTCTTTAAAGTCATTAACCTCACCTCTTGCTCTTGTGAATTCCTATACTATAACTACAATAATAATCATGCTAGTCATTAAAATCGCATCTATATTTTTATATTGCATTTTTTCGCAGCCTTGCTATCCGTCAACCCCAAAATCGATTAAGAGGGCAACATAGCAACCTTTTTGAAAAACGCATCAATTTCCTCTGCCACCAAGTCCTTCTGGTTATCAATGGTGATCATATGATAACAGTCTGTCAACAAAATTTTACGCACATAGGTGGCGCCAGTATATCGCTCAACATAGTCAGCATTTTTGACGCTGGCAGTGTCATCTTCACGGGAGTGCAAAATCAGTGTAGGCGTTTTGATCTGGGGCAATTCCCGCTTAACGTTATTCGCTAGTTTGTACAATTCCCCGATACTCACCCCAGGAACCTTTTCATAGGCGATAGTGTTATCCTGCATTCCCTTGACCACGATGCGGCGCAAGCGCTCATTTTTTATCCCGAACGGCTCCCGTTCGGGATAGGAATACAAGTGCCGCAACGGGGTGTAATAATTTAGCGCTAAGAGGAAACTATACCAGGGAATATTCCACCCGTCATACCTAAGTGTTGTCGACATACAGACAACGCCGCGGATCTTTTCCTTCAGATTAAACGCCACATGCAGGGCCAGGACCGCCCCCATGCATAAACCGCCAACATAAATCGGGCGCCCTTCAGTTTCCAGATCTAAAATAACATGTTTGACCGAATTGTACCAATCTTGCCAACGGGTCTTTTTCAATTCCTCCAAATTCGTGCCATGTCCAGCCAAAAGGGGGACTTTTACAGTATAGCCCGCCTTATTCAGTTTTTTCGCCAGATAGTTCAGTTCAAAAGGACCGCCAGTAAGTCCGTGGATGAGTACAACCGTTTCCTCTCCCCCAGGCAAATCTATCCCTTCAAAATTCATAAATAAATCAACATCCTTCCTGCTCAAATATCTCATTCCACCTAAGACTGCCATGAAATTTTCTTTGTAGCCCTAAAAACAGGCGAAACGCTGTCAACTTGACATGAAGTTCAGATATATTGGAAAATCCGATATAAGGCACCTTGTTTTCTCTGCAATAATTGGCCAGTTTCCCTTTTGCAAACACATAATCAGCTTTTTTCGCCAAACAATAATCGCTCCGGCCGTCGCCCACCAGCACCACCGGCACCCCCTTACTCAGCGTCTGAGCCAATGCACACTTGCACGTTCCGGCGGGGCAATTCGCGGCGGCATGCATAAAGCTAGTTTCTAGCCGCCCATCCTTTGTAGACAGTCCATTGGCATAAACCGGGATGTCTCGGATACCGGCATTAGCTAAAATGCGTTCAATAAAGATTTGAAAGCCGTCACTGATAATCGCCACCGGCTGTCCATTAGCCTGAAGCCACTTTGCCAGCGACGGAAAGGCGGCATCGACAGTGATGCTGTCGACATAGGTGAGAATCTCCGGCAGTCCAGTATCGATCAATGTCACTTGCTCTCTTAAGCATTGCTGCGAACTGATTTGCCCCTTTTCCCACGATTCCTCAATTTGAGACCACTCAGGTCGGGCAAACTTTCCCAATACCAAATCGTTGACTTCTTTATTTGTGATTGTGCCGTCAAAATCTAGCACCAGAAAAAAATCTTTTTCATCCATAATGAATAATCCCCTTTTAGAAATGATAAGGACGTTTAATTTTAAAATTTAATAGAGCGATTTCCCCGCGCAAAAAAAAAATCCTCTCTACCTTACACTTACATATATTAAAAAAAGCAACCAAATGAACAAGGCCTGCTACGCCTATAACCTAATAATACCATGCTAATGGTCGCATAGCTGTAAAAAAAGAAAATTCATGTTACTATTGAGAACCATGTTCTAAAAGTACGTGTTAGAGGCACCCCCAATAGTAGAATAAATATGAATATACATGCTACTAATGAATGCTTACTGAATTTCCCTATTATTTTATTGGATTAAATAATGGTTGTTTTCATCTTTCTAAGTAGAACCTGTTCCTTTATTACGAGCTGATCCTTCTAATAGTTCTTTTTATTCTAAGCCTCTAATAGTGCCAATTCTCTGAGTTAATACAACTATTACTATCATCAATAGTTGTAAACTCAATTTCATTTTCAAACTTCTAGTTTTATAATTATCCGATTCTTTTCTCATATGTAATTATAACAAGTATGGCTCTCACTTTCATTTAGTGACATTTCCTATACATATTTGACATTATACACCTATGTTCATGCTAAAATTGTCGAAATGTAATTTTCGCCTAACTAAATCTTCAAAAAACACGTGTTAAACCAAAAACATTGAAGCGCACTTATATGAATTTCAACTTTTGAAGTTGTGCGTTTCATCCTTTACTACTATACTTTTTCGCAAAATCCTTCCCGTCAGCTTCTATTATTTATTTAAATTGGATTTTTGTGAATAATAAGTAAATTTTTTCATGTTTAACGTCAAATATTTGTCTCTAACTTTCGTGTATTTGTTTGATTTTCGTGTAAAGGTTCGGCCCCCCTAACATAAAAAAAGCCCCAACCAAAGTCTAGGCAAACACAAAACACATGTATGAAATCACCCTAAAATCTACGAAACCTTTGATATTAAGACTTTACACACTACATCAACGCAACTGGCTCAACAGGTGTCGTCATTGACTCCTTAAGACGATTTTCTCTTTGTCGATACGAATAATGGAATATTAGCATACAAAACCGGTGAGCCGCCCGTGTGCAAGAAGACATAGTTACTTATTCCTCCCATATTATATTTTTATCTATAGCCCCATATAATTTACATCCATTTTGGATATAAAACTTTGGAGCATGAATATATGCTGAATTTAGATAACTCAAATAGAGTATAAATATCCTCACATGCATTTTGATGTATCTATCATCTATAGCTTTTACCAGTATGCCAATACATCATTAGGTATGCTTTTTAGTACGCCTAAAATATTCACAATCATCGATCCAAATATACATATAATGTTAAAATATCGATATGTTGTAAAATAATAATTACAAGGGGGGATTAATCATGAACATAAGGAATATACAAAAAGATGATATTAATAAGATTCGCAAAAATATATCCGTACAATGATCATCTATAGACAATAAAACAAACCATACGTTTTCAAGTAAATATAAGAGTTCTTTAATAATAGCTAAATCATATTGCCTTTGTTATCCCTATGCTGAATACCTTGAAAGATATAATAATTACCAAAATTGATAGTATTTTGTCCTTTTGTTGATAATGTAAATCCCACTATAAAACATCCCCTTAATTTTTTCAATTTCAACTTCAGAAAATCTGTATCTGAAATGTCCGTGCAACTCAATTGGAAATATGAGATAACTGCCTTGCTATTATATAACTTTTTCCATAACGGGCATAGCACTACGTCCTCATTAAATCTACTTTATCCCTCTATATCACAAAAAAAACAAAAAAGCCAGTAAAGGTGATTTAATCACCCAAACCAGCTGATTTTCTAAATTTCACATTCAATCGCAGTCCCATCCAGCAACCCTCAACCTCCGGATCTTTTATCTGCGTTCTTCGGGTAATAAGAAAACCATGGGTGTATAACCACAGGCGATTCCTCTTCCCGCAGCGCATTTAAAAATTCTGGTCCGACGTGCAAATTACTCACTATCAGTTCGGGGGGAGTAACGGCCATCATTTGGTTTAGCGATATTCCCTCAAAGCGATCGCTCTTAAACGCCTCTAAAAACCACAACGTTTCATTCCCGGTATTTTGAACATAATGCACATAGCCGACTGGTACATAACCGACGTCACCAGCTCGATAATCAAATGTACGAGCTCTGCCATTTTCCGCAAATACCGTCATGCGTCCCTGCCCGGTAATGTAATATTGAAACTCGTCGTTATTAGAATGCCAATGAATTTCTCTTATTGCGCCAGGTTTGATCTCAACCAGCGCCACAGCGGTGGTTTTTGCAACAGAAAAGTTAGAGGTGTCCGCAATTCGCACGCTCCCCCCTGACGTTATTATTGGTTTTTGAGCCAATAATCGATGCTTGAAGGTCTGGGGAACAGTTCCATATGGGGACTGAATAGCCTCACATTCCAGAGGACCTGGAATGGTACCCTGATAGATGTAAATCTGACCTGAAGGAAGACAGTTAAAGTCATTCACCGGAACGCCGAAATTAGCCGATAACACATCTTTGGAATAATGCGCAAATAAATCGGAGAGAGAGAAGGTGCTAAGATCAGAAAAGTTTCCGTCATCGAAGAGGAGCAGAAACTCGCAGCCGTCTTTCAATCCCTGAAGCGAATGAGGAAAGCGTGAGGGAAAGTACCAAAGATCACCTGGACCGATATCGGCAATAAAATTCCGCCCACACTGGTCGACCGCGGTTACGCGCGCACTCCCTTTCAGCATATAAGACCATTCTGAGGCTTGATGCCAGTGAACTTCACGCACACCACCAGGCGTCAAACGCATATTAACGCCTGCCATCGTGGTCGCAACTGGCAGCTCCCTGGCGGTGATCTCCCGGGACCATCCTCCCGCCTTTAATACCATACTTGTGTCAGAGAAGGAAAATTTCAGGTTAGGAAGCAAGCCGGCATCCGTGACAGGAGGAACTAACATGTCAGGATTTTCAATATCTCGCATAATATCGCGGGGACCTGGATCAGTCGCACCGGCACCATCATCCCGGATGGGCTGGGGTACTTTGTGGTATCCTCCTTGATACATTGTCTAACCCCCGTTATAGTTTATATATCGTCTTAATATATGTTATGTAAAATTAATAATATCTGTGCGTTCGCAACGCAATACTTGCTTCTGTATTTTCGGTAATAATTTATATAACGAAATAAGAAATTTTACATCGTAGTACAAAGTCGGTCTCTGGTGCAAAAAATACTAAAAGACAAGAATAACCAATAATTTCGTGTATTTGCTTGATTTCAGCGTAAACGCGAGACTCCATTACAATGAAAAAAGCCTAAACCGAAGTCTAGGCGAACATAAAACCTTATATCTCTGTTTATCAATCATTTTATAACATCGATTAATTCCTTTGATAGTTATTCATGGTGTTTCTCAAAATGTCTCCGACACCCACCCCAGTCTCTCAAGCAGCAATACAACACTCATAATTGACAGGACGCTCTAAATAATCATCTCTCCTGGTTTATAGCCATCAGGCAATTCTTCTTCACTTAAAAATTTGAAATTATCATCACGCAGTATTGGTAAAAATGCTTCATATGGAATTCTGGAAAACTCACCAGCATAATTACTAGCTCCGAACCACTTGCCCTCTTTGCTGCTCAAATTTAAATCTCTAGCAAATTTTGTAAAGTTTGAGCAATCATGTACTACTAAATCCCACTTATCTTCATCGGCTATTTTCATGAATTTCATAGTTAATTCCCTACTCCAAATTGGAGATATATAGCCATGTCTGGAAATATACATATTTTCTCCATAATAATTGTCTATGTTATTCTCATTTAAATGTAATTCTGCACAATTGATAAAATCAAGCTTGGTCTCTAAGATTGCTTGCTTTTTCTTAAAAAAAGCTTCAAAAAACTCAGGAGTCATTGGAGTTTCAATGCCTACATTTTTAATATATTTTTTTGCTATTCTAATATTTTCAATAACTTTGTCTGAACATTTGGCAGCACCCAAGTTGAAACGTATCTCATTAAGACCGGCTTCACCTAATGCTTTCAATGTCTCTTCCGTAGCTAAAGTACCATTTGTATATAGATGTTGATAAATTTGAGCATCACTAAATTTCTTTATTACCGAATAATATTTTTCAATTTCCATGAATGGCTCCAAATAAACGTAGGAAATGCCAGTGGGTTTCTGGTGGATGGAAAGAAGTAAATCAATATCCTTCTCATAAAATTTTGTTCCTCCAATTTCCCACATACCTTCGCCAACTGGCGGAATATCTTCTAGCTCCCCATAATTATAACAGAACTTACACTCTATATTACATTTGTTCGTTTTCCTAATTGGGTTCAAACCAGTGCCTAACAAACAAGAACGACAGCCTTTTGAGAATTTGTTTTCATTTCCCACAAAAAAAGTTCTATTCTCCAAAGTTTTTAAACTTCTAATTTCCGACATTAACGTATCATTTCTATGATCGATCGCTGCCTCAATTTGCGCAAAGGTAGCATAAATGATTTCTTGTTGTTTTATCATAAGTTCCTCTTCCTCAGGCAATATTGAAAAGAATTCAAACCATAGCAATGCATCTTTCTTTGAAATTTTCATAACGTATCCTCCTCTAATTAATCGGTTAGTGTAAAAAATTTTACACTGTTTTTTAGATTTCCTCTTTATATATCAAGGGTTGCAGAGTTTTTTATGCAAAAAAAAAATAATGATCTCTTTTTTTTGTATAATTAAGTTCACTTACAACACAAAACTATCTAGTCATTGTTGAACCACAATTATATCATTTTTATTCTTATATAATCAATATTTATTAAAACAGATAGATTTGCTTATATTTGCTACAATAAAAATGGGGTTCTGGTGCAAAATTTCTATACAGTGAAAAAGCACTCAATATTCCAATAGAATATCAAGCTGTGATACTCATAATCTGGGCCTTATCTAATTTTCTGTCAGGGTGATACTCAATGTTTTCAGTGCAAGCATCATTTAACTGAAAATTAGCCTTGCGAATTAACTTGGTGAGCTTGTTGTTCTTACGTCGAGCCCATTCAATATCCACCATGAGACTAAAACGTTCCTCAAAAGAAAGTGCATTAAAAGAAGAACCTTGCAGTTGGTTTCGATACGACTCAGCCATGGATGTCAGACGCATTTCATGCAATTTGCTTACTGTTGTCTCTTTAAGCATTATGAATTTCTCCCATAGTATTCTGCACCTCTTGTAAACCCATAGTCTGCAGAAGTATTGTTGCTTGAAGATGTTGTTTCAGCATTCACCTTATCATGGCCCGTTATAAGAATGGTTTTAATATTTTGGTAACCTGGCCGTGGTGTATAAGATAGAGCTTTACTGCAGGCGGCTTCCAATCTATCAAGAGCGTATTTGTCTGCTAGCTTGAGAAGTGCCATACAGCTTCTATAACCTTGCTGTTCAACCCGCTGAGAGGAAAGAATGACTTTTACTGTAATTGCAGTACTTGGACCAACGCTTTCAGCCCATAAAATGAATCTTTCCGAATTCCACTGGATATATTTTTTATGATCTTCCGGCATATGCTCGGTGACTGTGCTATATTGTCCTGAACGTCCATCAAGTCTAGGGTGAGAACAGATTCTATAGTGTTGCACTTAGATTTTAAATCCGCCATCATAAAAAATAACCGCCCGTTACCGAGCGGCTATCCTTATCCTTATACTTAATTAACATTTGTTTGAAAAAGCGCAATTAGATCTGCAATTGCCTGCAGGAGCGATTGTTCAACCACATTTTCCATTGCGTTGCGAATGTCTACCCAGGAGATCTTATCTTTATTGGATAAGCCTGCATTCGGAATATATTGCTCAATAATTTTCACCAAATTATTTAAGAATTGTTGCGCCAGTTCAGAACCATCGTTCTGGATAAGAGTAACCAGCAGTTCTAGGATTTGCTTTTCAAGTTCTTGCCAAGTCATTATTGTTTCACCTCCTTTCGTTGTAGCGATAGTGCCTACCCACATATCAGAGCATAAGCCCTGCTGCCAGAAGTAGGCCATTGGAATATAGCAGTAACCTTTATCGCCCCAATTGTCCCCCCAACTATTGCGAACAATGAAATACTCGGTATGCAAATGACCGCTTGAATCGGTTGCCGTCATCTGCATATCGTAACCGACAACAAGGAGGGCATGACCGCCTAAAAGCTGCTCTTTTTTTACATCCGGTACGGGCACAATACCAGTTTTGGTTACAGCGTCAGATTCAAAGGACTCATATACCTGGATACCGATTACCACTGGATGATCTTCGGCAAGAGAAGCTTTCATCAGTGCCGTAGAACTAACTGAATGATATTCATCAACTTTATAGGGTGCAGCATCATTGATATCCTGATTAGTTGGAGCCGCAGTATAGTCCTGGTCAGAGTACGGCATTTCGCTTTCTGGACACACACCAATAGTTTTAAGCACATTCATGCCATCGACAGGCATAGCGCCGCTATCCTGGTTATTAGTGCCTTCTTTAAGACGTTCTTCATAATAGAGAAAGGCTCGGGATAAAGGAACCAGCGTTTTACCATCTTTAATTTCCATATACTCCCGCAGGCCTACGATGGCGTGAGCGGTGCAAGAACCTTGTTGGCCTTGGTCATTAATAGGGCTACAATACTGACGCAAGTCAACTTTGCCCGGCAATTCAGCTTCCGTATTGTATTTGGTTGCTGAAAATTGCTTGTAAGATAATAATTGGGGACTTGGGATGTATCCGTATTTTCTCATTAATTAACAATTCCTTTCACTAAAAATTAAAGCCATCTGTTTTAATAACTATGGCAATGTCGTCATTATTAAAATTGGGTTCTTTATGATTTCCCAAGAATCAGCATCTACATTCCAATCCTTACAGGCACGCACAGGCCTTTCTTCAATTTTATTTTTTGTTATACTCAAACGCTGTCATGAGTTCCGCATGTACGATTATTGTACCGATATACTTTTACATGATAATCCTTACTCCTACGATTTTTCTGTTTTAAACATGTCTAGAGCATCATGGCATTCTTCAAACATCCGGAAGAGCATGGCTCTTTTGTTCTTATTCCATGGATCGGTAGCGCGCATAAAATAAACGGACATGAATAATTCATTATCTGGAATAGTTGCCAAGTCTTCTCCTATCCATTGTGCCGCTTGCTGGAATAATATTGGTACTTTGTATGGACCATATTGAACAGCGCAGGACCAAATCACGTTTTTGATAGTGTCTGACATTGTAATTACATTAAAACCGATCTCTTGCAATTGAGTTGCGGCGATGTTGTAAAACTCAATCTCACAGAAATCGTGTTGCGCCTGAAGAAAAACGTCGGGACTCTCTTCCGCCACCTGCTGCCACGTTAAATTGAAGGAATCAGAAGGAACAACTAAAACAAATAGTTGCTGGCCAATAGTCTTTACCTGGGCATCAGTTGATTGCATCATCCAAGCAACAAATGCCTGCACCGATCCAGAACCAGAATAGAATTGATAAGCGCCGTAACTTTCGCCGCCGTGGTCGTCATCATGCTTATTGATTGCTCCTGGATTACCGTTGCTTTCGTAGCGACTCGATAGGCTACCTAGTTCAATTTTATTTGACATGTCCAGCCCTACTTTCTTACAAAGTTTGAGGAAAATGCTACAAATTCTATCAATCCAAAATTTTTTATTTGACATGCAGTACTTACTCCTTTAAATATAAATGTAACCAACTTTTTTATCTCGTTTTTGCTTAAAATTGCCGTGGCGACTTGGCATCTCTTGGCATGATCTGCACCCCACCCCCTTTCTTCCTCATAGACAACATCGATTTTTACCGGATAGACAAGCCATTTTAGCTGTTTTGACGTACTAACTGGCGTACAATCATTTCATACCAGATCAAAATAACGTGACGGCTCGCCCTAAAATCATGCAGTTAAATATCTCCAGAAATTCGCAATTTCCTGTATTTAATGGCATCATATTACATGCTGGAAGATCGCTTGTAGCAACAGAATAAAACCGTCTAATATTCGTCAATCGTTTGTATTTGAAATATTTTGATATACTAATTTTAGAGACGACCAAAGTCTCGGCCTCAGCAATTAAGTCAAAACAAGGGCAGCATTCTTTACATTCTTCTTTTCATTAATATATTTTAAGCGTTTTCACTTAATAATTTGTCATCATCACCAGGCGTAATACAGTTGGCGCATTCCTGCCCTAAATCATATTCCCCGGCGCGTAACACGATGGCAACGAGCTTAGAACAGTTTGTGGCTGCTTCACCATCGTTGGGAAATGATACGCCAAACAAGTCATGCAAACCGCCTTCCAGGCCATCCATAAACGAGTACGGCTTGCCTATCATTTCCTTAGCCTTAGATTCGCCGGCTTCCATATTTGGAATATCAACCTCAACGCACTTGGTTGTAAAATCAGTATATTTATATAACTGCGAAACAGCCACGCCGTCAGGTAATGCCTCTAAAATACTGCCAAGCATTTCTATGCCTACATGCGTCCATTCGCTGTCGGTAACGATTTGGATAACTTCAGATATGAAGTTATCGCCGTGGACAAATATTACTCTGGTTTTCATCGAGACTCCCTCACAATCGCAATGATCTGGGAACCTTCTCAGTATCCAAACATATCAATATTGCCACTCTCAGTCACGGCATAACTTTGTTTTTTCAAGTTTCTTCACTCTTTCCGTTTTTTCAACTAAGGCATTTTGCAACTTGCTGGACTTGATGACAGTCTATTTTGTGCCTATCATATACTATGCCTTTACCCCTTATTGTTGTTACCATCAAGCAATGATGTGATATGTTAAAAATGGACACCCCAAAGTACGAGAATGGTATAATGAAAAAAGATAGGGGTGTCGAAAAATGGGAAAATTAATTCAACGTGACGTAAAGCTTGCGTATATCAAACAAA
>Ga0224518_1000136_pt1 | contig 11042 bp, 20 predicted proteins | sample IRBST25metaG_FD_179891 | JGI IMG/M metagenome (GOLD analysis project Ga0224518, IMG submission 179891) | Peat soil microbial communities from Stordalen Mire, Sweden - IR.B.S.T-25 | ecosystem: Environmental > Terrestrial > Soil > Wetlands > Peat | place: Sweden: Norrbotten County, Stordalen Mire...
ATATTTGGATAATCAGCAATTATCCATTACTTTCATTCTTAACGGATTTTTTATTGTTATTCTGACTAGCTAGTTTGTAAGCAAGGTCTATATTTATATTTTCATTAATGTTTCTGTTGTTATTTTTACTAGCTATTTCATTAATTAACGCTACGTTTTTATTTTGATCCTCCAATTTGTCACCCCCCTCTGAATTATTATCTCCATTTGCTGTAATAAATATTTGTAAATTAAACCATGATCACCTATATCCTGCTTATAGAAAAACAGCCGTCATAACACAGCTATTTAACCAACATATAGATCTATCATCTGGATTTGGCACAAGATTAGCCTGCTTAATTAATTTAGTTGTTATATTTAATATTCACTTTTCGTTTCTAACATATAAAAATGATTTCCAACTTGATAAACATAATAAAAAACATCCGTCGGATATTACTAGTTTGAACATTGAGGAGCAAAAAAACCATCCCCCATCATCTACTGGAGAATGGAATTTAATTTTTACAGTTCCCTTCGGCCCTCATGTGTCTAACGCTAACCGTTAGTGTGACACTTTGGCTAATATCACAAGAAGTAAAACTAATGTAATCATATATTATCCCTCCATTATGTTTCCGCTTAATTTTTTATGTATTTGCAGAATAAGCTACTTGCATCGAAGATTTTCATTTTCTTCCATATGTAAACTATATAATAGTATTGTGGCAACTTTATGACAATCGAGTATGAGCTGAATAATTATTTTATTTAGCAGTTGGTACTATCAACTCCCATATCAGACTTGCACCGACGAGTAGGTGCCCATGCTGGGCCACGTAATAAAAAAAGCCACTACCATTCTAGGAGGCCACTGAAAAAGTCCATTTTTCAAAAATCATACTAAAAGCAAAAGATTGTTATGGGGCTAGAATGCCCTATAACAATCTTTTTTCATATGCTTATACATTTCAGTACTCCTGAAATTTGATTGAAATTCAAAATGCAATACTTTTTCAGTGGCCTCCCATTCTAGATAGTAGCCTTTTTGTCAAATCATAATGAGTCTAGATAATTTGTTTTTGGAATACCTCACTAAAATGAGATATTCGACTTTTTTTATCATTCTTCACAACTCGCTTCTTTACTATTAGTTATTATTAATGCTGATAGCACAAAGCAAATTACATACGCTACTATAAATAGCCACAACCAACTGGCCATAGCATCACCTTCTTTATTTCAATGTTATATTTTAGGGCATTTCCAATTATCATTAATACACATATTATTTTTTATGATTCTGTAATAATTTTATTATAATAGCGAAATGTGACAAAAGTATGTCAATAATGTGATATTTTTGCTATTAACACCAAGAGGATAATATTTGTGACAATAAAAAAAGCCCCCAACCGGGGCCAGGGCACAGGTATTATGCATTTCGCATAATATAGGATAATAAATAATATGGCGGCATATTATTATGACTTGATCTACTCTCTGTGGAACTAATTAAGCTATTAACCCGTGGTGTATAGTGATAAAAATATAACTGTTTGGAGCATTCCTAGATGTGGATGAACTAGTGTAGGTGGCGATATAATATTCTTTTTATAATTGCTTTTCATTCAATTATCCAACTTGTGTGCATAGAAGCGAACTTGATAGTTAGTATCATTGACCCATGCATCATAATGGTATTTAAAACCTACTTTCAAAGAAACGGAACTATAATTGTGTAGACCAGACTGAATAATTTGTGGTCCTTCCATGCTAAGTAATTCATCATTTTTCTCACAAGGCCTTATTACTGCTATATGTCCAGGTTTATGTGACATAGGATTGTCATAAGTTACGACTACTAATAAGCCTTGATTGGCCAACTCTTGCCCTTCCTTAGGACTGTTAACAGCTATCCAGCCAGACCTTGCCCCATGATCCCTCAGCCAAACAAATTGTGCATTTGCCAAATATTCTTGCGGATGATCAGGTGGTTCTAAAATATATACATTAAATTTATAACAAACCGCTGCAACAAAACCGCTACAATGACTTGTGATGGCCCTTTCATTTGGATCAATATTACCATTTTTCCAATCTACTCCCTCATTAGGTAACCACTTATGTTCAACATCCATTTGATCAAAAGTATCAATAAGATGCTACCCCGCTGGAGTTATTGCTGTCGCTTTAGCAATAACCCCATTAAACAATAATATAGGCAAACTTAATAATACTACTGCCATTAACTTACGATTGTAATGTTCTTCCATAATGTTTTCCTCCGCTCTGTAGCTATTACAACTACCCAAATATTAATATCGTATTCATTAAATGGATTGTTCGAACATCTTGAACAGCAGAAACGACCTTGACAGTTACGTTTCTATAAGTTATGTCTCTATAAGATTCTCCATTTTGAACATATTGGGTTATGCTGACAATTTAATATTATTGTCGATTTTAGTCAAATAAAAAAAGAAGCACTATCGACAGCATAATACCGTAGTAGTGAATTTATTTAATCTTATATAGTGTAAGTTACATTATCCCATAGATATTTTCTGATTTTTTTAGTCGCTTATTAGCATCAATGTATTGAGAATTATTATTTTGAGTTAACTGGAGGAACCTTTTATAATCCTGCGCCGCTTCATAAGGTTTGTTTCTTTTTCATACATCATTCCTCGGTGATAATAAGCTGGCACACTAATGAATCTAAGGAAATAGCCCTATCATAACACTCCATTATTGCTGAATAACAATTATTTTTTGCCAATTTTCAGAATCTCCAACATCATATTGTTCTTCTAATAATCCAGCTCTAAACCAGGCATTTGAATTTTTATCGTTTTGTTTAAGAATGTCATCATAGCAAGACTGCGCATTGGATATATAATCAGAATAGATATTATATCGAACGCCTAACAAAAGCCCTATCCCATGTGGACGTACCATTGCTTCGTATGTTAGTCCGCTCTTCCATAGTGCAATTTCAGCTCGGCCAGCTTTTTTATACCATTCGAGAGCCTTATCATATTTTTTTAATTCATAAAAAATATCACCAATTGATATTATAGTTGTATCAACCTGATTTATATTATAAGACTTGGTTAATGAATCAATAGCGTCTTTATAATCTTTGACTAAATACTGCCTAACCCCCATATCCAGCCACTAATTAGCCAACCATTCTTTTTCATTTGTTGCTGAGTTTGTTTTTGTGCCAAATTGCAATAATAAGTTGAACTAAATTTATTATTGCAATTTGGCACCCAATAAAAAATATACATTACCGCCATAAGATTATATCAGCTGTCAAAAATAAACCCCAAAAACAAGCCACACAAGAGCTAACTCCCAAATAATAGACAGAAGTATGAGCATGGGTGGAATATTTATCATTGCTTGGTATTTAAAAGCATCCTTTATCAACTCTTTTTTAATAAAATACACTATTGCAGCAGCAGGCACTGATAAAAGTAAAAATATCACACCGTTTATTAAGATATCACTTACTTTATCAAAGAAAGTATAATCTGTGACGAATTATCGGCTTATAAACGTCGCCGCTGTAGCAGTAAATGTTGATAATACAACCCATTTCCAGTAGTGATGTGTGCGAATCAACAATGATTCTACAAGGACGAATGCTGTAATAATGAGCCCTCCTAATTTTCTCCCTATCTATTACAAAAAAAGCCAGTCAAAGTGATTTTCTTTCACCCTAACTAGCTAATTTTCTAAATTTCACACTTCAGATCAGTCCAATCCGATAGACGACCTCTCATTTGCGGGTTACACATATTACCTCACCAACTATATAAGCCACAAACAACAAAACCATCTGGCTTATGGTATACCAATCGAGCAGGCGATTAAATGTTTACATCGAAAATAATTCGTAATATTGTCCATGACTTAAAAGAAAAGGAGTTACACCTTCTCCTCCTCACATATTTCACTGGGACACGTTCCAATAATTGCTATAAACAATATTTGTTGTACATTAATTGCAATAATCGTACCTACAGGTAACTCGATTCCACGATCTACTTTAAGGGGGCATGTTAGTTGCAGTAAGATAAATTCCGGTTCTTCCGTCACTTTTACATTCACATGAATCGGTGGATCATCATGACAGGAGCGTTCTTTGATTCTCTCTAAAAATGTTCCTATCAACGTATACTCCTCAAGTACAACAGTTATGGTTAGTCCGCTGGCAATGTCGAATCCTTTTCCTTTTGGAATTTTCATGTTTTTCCTCCTGACTTTTTTTATTTTTGAATAGTTACTTCTCATGTATCATATTCATTGATTATTGTAAAAGTGATATGTTGATTAACAAATTAGATATAATACTTAGGTTTCCAAAACAAAAAACACCGTCCTACCTAAAGGTAATACGGTGTTTTTTAGTTATCTCAGTCGGCATGATTATATACTATTTTACTAAAGTTGATAATATTCTACCCATGCTTAACCCTATCATTTTCCTCTGCCCTCTTAGCGTCGCACCACCTATCAGTATTGCCGACCAAATACCCTGTTATCCTACGTATCCGCTCAAATGGTACATACTCAAACGTGGACTTAACATCTATGAACTCACCATCTACAGTGACGGTGGCCTTGACTATTTTACATTTATATTTGGCCTGATGTTCACTAAGATATATTGATAACTCTTCATCACTAATATTATCTCCGCTAACAGTTACTTGTATATCATTAATTATTCTGTGCCCCATTTGATCACTCTCCTTTTCATCTCAATTATAATACTTAATTAGTGCGAATTTTGTAGAAAATAATCACATTGTTTCGAAAACAGTAATTGCTTGCCGATTTTTAGATAAATAAAATAGCCATAAAACTCAATTAAGAGAATGACGGCTTTTGGATTTAAGAAAAGAAGCCGCACCCCCGAAGGATAGAGCTTCTTTTCATGCCCTGGATTACTTTTCTTAGCTATTCAGAAACATCATTATTACGTCTGCCTCAATCTGGTGAACGATCTGCTGATGGGTTTGATTTTCTTGCCATTGCCGATCGTTCCAATCCTGCCAACCTTCATTATCACGCCGTTGTAACTCCCGCTCATGCCGTTGCATTTCTAACTCATTGCGATATTGCCGCTCATTGTCCTGCCGAATATAACGTTCATATCGCTGATTCTCTTGACGTTGTCGATTATTCCAATCCCGCTCATTTTCGTTCTCACGCCGCTGCATTTCCTGTTCATGTCTATGGTTTTCCTGCCAGTGCCAATCATTCTGTTGTTGTTCCCAATCACTTCTTGGCGAAGCTTCTAATATGGATGCATTTAAGCCAAACTGTGCAATACCAACCAATAAAGAGTATACAATTATTTTTTTTGCGATTTTTTTCATAATGAAACACTCCTTTTACTTATTGTAAGATTTATTATCCACTAGTCCTTTGTATCGATGGCAGTTGTTGCATTAATGCTTCACTTGTATGTATATCAAGATTGAGTCGCTCTCTTTAGATAAACAGCCTTTCACCACTCCCTCATTTCCTTAACTCAAATATAACATGAGGATATGACAAAAGTATGACGGTGTGAAACGGCAATAGCTTACCGATTTTTATACAGTGATCGTCCTTATGATTAAATCCACTTAACTCTGGATCAAGTAAGATAGCACGACGCTGAATGCTATTAGGGCCAAAGCGTTTATGTAGATTATCTATAGTTACTGCCAATATTTCTGCATTCACTTTATTGTTATCAAATAAATCAATTTATATATGTCCATTAGCCGTTACAAATACTTACTGAAATCTGCCCGCACCATTACCAATCTTGGACACTTTTACTTTGCTTGCCAAATTACTTCACCTGTTTTGACTCCTAAAGCCTTTGCAGGATAATTTTTGGCTAATACCATGGCGTGCTTCAATATCGTCATAAACAATAACTAGCTTATCTCGAATTTCTGGTCTATACAGGCACTCTACAGAAGCGTAAAAATCATTAAGGTTTACATGTAAATTTGTACGACTCACAACAACATCGCCCCCGGAACATTCGTTCCATCATCATACAACTATGATATTCAAAGAGCAAGTATCATTTGGTAAAAATATCAAAAAAGTCGTCCTACTCAATTAAGAGTAAGACGACTTTTTTTATTTACCTATATAACAAGTAATAGCTTGTCATAGCACTAAAAAGTGTTTCCTTTCCCCCGGAATCATTTAAGTTTATATCAGAGTCTTCTACATATCCTACGCGTTCCTTACTATTTTCTTGAGCCTCCTCAGCACTTTTCACTTTATTTCTTCCTCCTCTTTTGCAATCTACTTATATTATGCTTTTAAATCCTTATCTTATTATTTTTTGGTAAATAAAAAAAGCTGTCAAACTCAATTAAGAGAATGACGGCTTACATATGTATTACACTTCGATAGGCATCTGCACTTTCATTAGAATTTATTTTGCCTGTCAGCCACACTGTCGCAGCACTATCAGATGACTTAACTTTGGAATTGACTGGCATATAGAGATAATTATATCTATATCAAAGTTAATGATAGCTTTCCCTTTAATTGATAATGTAAATCCACTATAAAACATAGCCCATCAAAGTGATTTTCCTTCACTCTAACTAGTTAATTTTCTAAATTTCACACTTCAGGTCAGTCCAATCCGATCGACGACTCTCTCATTTACTGGCTACACATATTAACCCCCCCCCCCGTAAATCACGATGCTAGCCAATAACAATAATAGATACCTACTATATAAGCCGTTAACACAGAATCACCTGCCTTATGGTTAGTACTACTGGTTTGGCAGGTAGGTAATCTTTGCCATTGTACAGGCAACTACATCATAAAAATTTCCACTAATAATCCGCCTATAAATGCAACCACGAAAGTAATTACGAATATAATACCGATAATAACATTCATGAAAGACACAATAGATGTCGTTTTATGATGATCTTTTCTACTTTTCCTATGTATAGGTTCAAAATATCCATTATGACAGTATTCTCTAGCCATCATACCTCTCTCCTTAACTGCTTACTTCAATTTTATTACAATTGTACAGGAGTGAATTGTACGCTTGAATTGAGACCTAGGACTTGCCAACTGTCATCAATAGGACTTATCTCTTATATTATCGATATAAACAACAGAAATCTTAATCACAATTCGGTATATTCCGACAAATAATTTATATATTGTAATTATTAGCCTGACAAAAAAAATCCGCTACCAAGTCACAATGACCTGATAGCGGATTAATCTATTTTATGGCATTGTTACTGTATGTGTCGAGCTTAAATAAGCTCTGTCTCTATTCATATAATCGCCTCTTAAGCAATACGCATTATATAACAAAGAGCATAGTAAGGTGGTAAATTATTGCGAGCTGCGCCACTACCTGCATTGCCAGTAGCCCATGGAAGCCCTCTATAATCACCGCCAGGATAAGCACCACCACGACCCTCAAGATAATCAGGACCACCAGCAGGTGAAGTACCATGATTGTGACTCGGCATTTCTGCTATCGTTAATACATATGTAGCTTCACCACTTGTCGCTCCAACTCCATAAGTTGAGCCTGCCCCAACTACAAATCTGTCCATTAGGTTAGGAGTATTGTTTAGTCCATTGCATAATACCCCATTTGCAGGAATGGTAGCAGCATTCCCAGACCACATAGCAATTACCCCCACAGGCACTCCTCCGCTAGAAGAATTAGCCTTAGTACTGTAAATATCAGTTATTTCATTCTGTATGCGATTGAGTATAGTCAATACGTTGCTAACACTGGTTTTAGTTGCTTTATTGCCCTCTAATTCATTTATTGCACCTTGAACATTTTGGGAAGTAATTGTTCCGGATGGGACACTGGAAATATCTTTAGCAGTAATTGATGATATTACTGTTGAAGCCAAACCAGCTGCCGCTTTAACCGCATTCTACTGAATCATCAGTACCCTTTACAGTGTTGCTAACAATGGTTTGTACAGCCGCATTGGTAGCCGCATTTACTACAGAAGTCGTATTTGTGCCAAGTGCAGTTGTTCTCGCGTTTGCAACTGCAGAAATCATTACATCCTGTGCGGACGTTGTTAATTTTGTAGTTGCTTCTGTTTTAGCATCATCTACGGCTTTATTAGAAGTAGAGGTTACTGCATTTGCCACTGCCGTGGATACTGCCGCAGATAGTGCCGTACTAACAACATGGCTACTGCAATCATAACGGACATCAGGGGACGCTCATTGCCCTACCACAACCTAACTCGAAACCAACGCCCTTTTAATAACGATGAAATAAAATCACCAAATACATGGCTTACCGCTCCTGCAAACACTGGCATGAATGTACCATGCCCTATCATTGCAAAGGGGCTTGATAATAATGCACAGCCTAAAATACTATGACTAAATCCCCTGTGCATCATAAATTTGGCAAACGGATTATACCTGCCCAGTGTTGACCCGTGATGATCGAGATCAGGCAACAACGAACCAAGCATTGCCAATGTTATAAACTCCAAACTGTGAAAATATAGACCGACAAAGAAACCTATTATGATATGAATGCGAAAATTGAAAATAATCACCTACTTCTCGCATTAGTTTGTGCAAAAGAAGTTTTAATATTTCATCCACTACACTAGCGCGACCTGATATACAGCAAAAAATTACCTCCCAAATCATTACTAATTCGGAAGGTAATTAAGTATTGTAAATTAAACATCTAATTCAATTGCGGCTGTCTTAACTGGGATCACGATAAAATACGGAATTTATAGCACGCTAAATTTTTTCCGATTCTGAGCGTTAGCGTAAGTTTTGCGCGTTTTCCGATACTGTAGTTCTTCAATTTTAATATCAGATGTTTCCTGGGTAAAACCTGCTCATCATATAAAAGTGACCTTCAATGTGGTAAACCATACATTCGTTAGTATAGCTACCGTGAGAAATTTTGAGTCCATCCTTTTTTTGCTATTTCATCAGTTACATCATAAACAATCCAATAGTCCATATTAGGCATGGCACTCGATATACTCCATTTTTTATAGGTAACTTCCGTGGCTTTCCCATTGCTGATATCAGCAATCTCTGGAATATACAGGTATTTTTGAATTAAAAATTCAGCTTGAAAGCGAGAATGTCACATTACTGTACCGGTTGAAGGTAAGACAGTGCGATCACCTATACATGTTTATTATTTATCAAGGATCAAATCTAGAATATCATGGGCAATTCGTCTTATATTTTCGTCATGCCGTTCGTTTTCTCGGCGCTGACGCTCACGCCATTCTCGCTCACTTTCATGTTCACGTCTTCTCATTTCACGTTCATGTCGTTCATTTTCACTACGTTCTCGTTCACGCCTATATTGATCATGTCGATCATCTAATTTTACAATGTGCTGTTGATCTTCACTAAATAGAGGCGTCGCTTCTATTGCTGATACACCAAAACCTATTTGCATCATGCCTACCATTGAGAAAACAGCTATTTTTTGAATATCTTTTTCACAAAAAATCACTCCTTATTTTATTTTATTAAAAAAACCTAAAAACATGCTAAAAGTATAATGGTGTGAAACGGCAATTTTATAAATAGTTACAAATTAAATAGTGCAATAATTGAGTTACTAGCAGTGTACAGTACTAGTATTCCTGTAAAAATTACAATCGGATATCTGTACCATCCTTTTATATCGTTATCCATAAGTCACCTCTTCATATTTGGTCAACGATCCAGTATATGTACCTTAGTATCGACGCTATACAGGATAAATTTTTACAAATATTATATTTTTTTCATAATAAATAAAAAAACCACCTATCTGAAGATAGACGGTTCATTTACTTATTTGATATTCTTACTTTAATTTTTTTGCCACAACAAGAGCACACCCCTTTGCCTTGATCGCTAACACTAATGGCACTCCCACATTGCGTATGAATCAGCACTTTCAACACCTCCTTGTTTTATCTTTATTAAAACAGCATCTGCTGTTAGGTTTATTATACTATTAAATAGTTGATAAGTTTGTTAACGTATTGTTATATTTTAGAGGTAAAAAAAATGCCCTCATCATCAAACAAATAAGCTTCCCTATTACATATTCGACAGCTATATCGCATTCCAAAACCTCCGCTTTTAAGTGAAGGCGCTTGGCGCGCATTAAAGACCCGATCAATTTCAAAATTTCGGCTATCTTCCCATTTAATTGATATAGGATGAATATTGCCATTTATATCATGTCGGGCTGTGACCTCTACGAATACCTTACTCATAATATACACTTACTTAAAATATGATACTGGATGTATAACGTGATCATCCTTATGATTAAATTCACTTAAATCTTGATTGAGCAACATAGCACAACGCTGGATGTTATTAGGGCCAAAGCGTTTATGTGGATTATCTATAGTTGCTGCCAAGGTTTCTACATTCACTTTACTGTTATCAAATAAACCAATTTGTATGTGTCCATCAGCCGTTACCAAATACTTACTGAAATCTGCCCGCACCATTGCCAATCCTGGATACTTTTGCTTTGCTTGCCAAATTGCTTCATCTGTTTTGGCTCCTAAAGCCTTTGCAGGATAATTTTCGGCTAGGACAATACCGTGATGTGCTTCAATTAGCACACACATGCAAATTGCAACGACACCAACCTATGTCTTGCTATACTAGAGGAAATTATTGGTGTCAATAGTTTTATCTTCTAACACTGATATTGATTAATACCCTCATTTTAAATGAGGGTATTAATCAGTTCTTTATATATAAAATTGCTAAATATTTTCAATTATATCGACAAATCATTATAGAATAATATAATTTATATCCATATTTGTAAGTTTTCTTATATTTCATCTTATTTTCCCTTATACTTTTTAAAATAGAGGTATAGAAAATATCACATAATTTATTTAAATAGAAGACTCGCTAGTATACCACATGTGTAAATGCTATATAGACAATCGAGTAGGAGCTAAATAATTATTTTATTTAGCGTCCTCTCACACCACCGTACGTCAGGC
>Ga0224518_1000141_pt1 | contig 10620 bp, 6 predicted proteins | sample IRBST25metaG_FD_179891 | JGI IMG/M metagenome (GOLD analysis project Ga0224518, IMG submission 179891) | Peat soil microbial communities from Stordalen Mire, Sweden - IR.B.S.T-25 | ecosystem: Environmental > Terrestrial > Soil > Wetlands > Peat | place: Sweden: Norrbotten County, Stordalen Mire...
TTCATGATCTGAATCCCATCTTTATCCTTGAAAGTAATACCAGCTACTTCGTCAAAAGCCACCGTATCCCACATACCGACCAAACCAATCTTCCTAGTCGACATATTATAAAATAAGTTGGCAACAGTTGTTTGTCCGCCTGACACTAAGATAGAGTTGGGCGAAATTTCCTTATACACATGGGACTTGCCTGTCCCTCGTGGGCCGAGTTCACACACATTATAATTATTTTCAACGAGGGGTACTAGTCGTTCTAGCAGATGCCATTTTACCTGATTTTCGAACTGGGTAGGTTCCATGCCTGTAGAACGCAAGAGTACATCAATCCATTCTTCTTTCGTAAACCCTTTACGCTCTGCAAAGAGCTCTTCCATGTCCATATTTGGCATCTGAATCGGCGTAAGCCCGGCAATAGTAAAAGGGCTTACATCTTTTGCCGTTTCATCATACCAATCCATGTTTAAAATTGCCCAAATCCCACCAGCCAACAGTTTTTCAAACTCTTTCACATAGTGAGAAGATATGGCTACCCCTTTTAAACCAAGATTAGAAAACTCAGCCTCATAAATGTCTTTTCGTTCATTGAGGCGCACACTGAGTTTATCAATAATGGTATACTTCCCTAGTTCTTTGATTTTGCTTTTAACCTTCTCAGCTTCATCTGGCCTGACAAAGTTTTCGGCTAGGATCTTCTTTACCTGGGCTACCCCATCTTGAATACCGTCATCATCATCCGTGGCGCAATACATCCCTAGTAAATACTCTAGCACATAGACGGGCACATTCGCGCCTTCTTTGATCTTTTTGGTCAAATCCTTGCGGACAACCTTACCGGCAAAATGCGTATTTAATTTTTTATCTAATTCATCCACCGCTATACACCTCACTGATCCTAAAAGCCAAAATCATTCATGATGCCAATATCAATGGTAAATGGTATTTTTTCATAAATATTTTCAAAACTTTCTTCTTCATCTTCCAAAATCAAATAATACGTCTTTCGTTTATCATAGGCCATACTCCTAAGAGTAAATTTCTCGCGAAAAGTTCGTTCTTCTGGTTTACCAGATTGACTATCAGCAATAATAATATTCTCATTTGAAATACGACTACCATCCTCATCGGCAAAATAAACCTTCAACCTAAGAGGGATTTGCTTATCTGCGACTTTTTCCATCTGAAAGAAATCTAGATAAGTAATTGTGTTGGTTATTTTTCGAGACATACTCGTTAACTTTACGGTTACTTTTTTGCTTTTATGTTTACCTGATTTACTGCGATCATTTTTAAATTTTATCACAGGAACGACTATTTCCTGCAGCATGGCGCCACCATGTACATAATTAGCCCCTTGCCCCTGTACTTTAAAGCGATTAGCCCCTCGTGGCACTGCCACCACCATCTTTTGCTCTTGTCCCAATATATAATCCATAGGGATCGCCAATGCACCAGTAACAGGTTCTAGCCGATCCATCATGATATAGCGACGTTTCTCTTCCATAGCCTCCCTGGCATCTTTATCAACCTTATCACTTTCCTGCAATAAACCGCGTTTATATAAAAATCCATGATCTGCCGTAATATAAATCAAGTTGGCACTCACATTATTGACCAAATCATTAATCAAGATTTTTAATTCACGAAAAGCATCATCCACACTGCGGAAAATTTCTCGCTCAGTGCCAGCATGATCTCCCCTAGCATCAATGGTATTGTGATAAATATAAACAACCTTTTTCCCCTGCAACGCTTGGCGGAATTCCGGGCGTGACATATTGATCAGATCTTCATAGCGCAGAGCCATACTATCTGAACAATGGCTCAATAAGATCTTATGTCGATTTTCGGTGCCAGCCGTACTAATACCATCAATAAAATATTCATTATTGTCATAGGTAATTTCTTTATAAGGAAGCAAACTGGCCATACCTAATTTCGTAATGGAAGGTAATACTCCTTGCATGGCTAATAGCTCTGCCTCACCCTTGCGCTCCTTGTTCAGCATCTCCGTAAATTCCTTGGCTGCTTCATAACGAAAAGCATCTGAAATAATTACAAAAACTCGCTCTCCTCTGCGCAAGTGAGGTTTAATCGAATCGCGGTAAAAATCCTGTTGCTGAGTTAGTCCTGGAATTCTCCAGTTCTTACTCAGTTCATCCTCCACACTACTCGACCATTTAATCGCTAGCTCATCCAAATACCAATTGTTATAAACATTCTCTACCTTATCCCGCAAAGGGAGGAAACTTTCCTTATTCTCAATCTCATCAAAAGCAACATAGAATCGCCGATAAGCCATATCCACTTTATAATAATCAGCCCGGTAGCTCTCAAAGAAATCATAACAAGACTGTTGCTTGATCTCCCGCCCACATTCACTATGCCACTTAAAAAGTTCAATGGCATAATAAATAGCTTCATATTCCTTTTTGAATGTAGTGAACCAGTGAAGTGGTCTTCTCGCTGTAATGATCTCACTATACCTTTGGTATTCTTCAATATTATCGAGTAATTGTCCAATGAGTTTATTAATCACCACTTGATCAAAAAGGGGAAAGGTATCGCATTTTAGATACTTATCCATATCCCATTTTTTCAGATAATCTGCCACCCGTAGCTGCTCCTGAACCCTGACTGCCAAGGCATTGTATAGACTAGCATCCTGTCCATGGCTCATAAAATGATTCACAAACACCACGCAATCCGACTTTTTCCCCGACAAATATTCGGCCCATGTCCCTGGTAAATCTTCTTCTAGGCGGTAGCTAAGACTGCTAATTAGCACAGAAACCAATAATTTATCCAGAGTCTTATCAGTGGCCGTAAAGCCATAATACTTCTCCATCAAACGCCAAAAAGCCTGAATATCACCAAACTTTTCGATTTGTTCCCAGTACCGCTGAGTGTCTCCAATCAAACCGCCAAATAAAGCACGCATAATCACTTCTAAATTCGGCATATCAAGCTTGCAAAGCACTGATAAAATAGCAATATCTACTTGATCTTCTGTATAGAACTCAATTTCATAATCAACAAAAGTCTGGTAACGCTTTTTCTCGTTAAAAAATTTCAGATTATTTCTGAAAACATTGCGCAATGCTTCATTGGCGATGCCTAAATTGCGCATAATAGCCGTCGTCTTATCTGCGAAAAATTCAGTACTATATGCCAGCATATCAAAGAGTGGATTTTGTTTCGGTAGTGGTTTAGGGCCATTATGATAAATTAAATAATGAGAGGTCGTGTCCAGCTTTTCCACTTGCTGCGTAACGGCAAAATAATTACGTCCTGTCAATTTCATGAGCTTCACATTCTCGAGCTGCAGCTCATCCATATCATTAACAAATTCACTCTCTTCATCATACCAAAATACAATATGACGTTTTTTCCCATCTACTAAGTCCTTGCTATAGATACCCTGTAGCACTTTTTTAATTTCTGTAAAATTCATCTTCCACCAACTATATTTCTTCTAATTTTTTAAATCCGTTCTGAATCTCACTATATTCTTCCCAAGGTATGCTCTCCAGTAAGGTACTAATAAAATCAAACACTTTCTCTGGGGACATAATGGCAAATACAGTAGATAGTTCACTCTTGACTCTGAGTCTTTCCGTTTGCAGATATTTTTCTGATTTAAAATTCTTTATGAACTCCCGACATTGATCTACCATCTGCTGGTCTGCCTCATCATTTTTCCGGAGTGCATCTACAAGAAAAGTTTCTAATGCGCCTGTTCGCTCAAAGGGAATAATGACAGGTAAAATTTCTATCATTCCCTCATCTCCGAATCCGTTAACATAAGAATGTTTACTCCACTGATTATTTTCTAACACTAAAGCACTTGCTTGCTGGGCAAAGCATTGCTGAATCTGAGTACAGATCTCCTGCTCATTGACGGCTTGATCCCGATCATGCAAAACAGCTACTTTAGTAAATCCTTCATCCGTTCCTAAGCGTTTTTGAAGTTCTAGGATCTGCGCAATAGCATATGAAAAATTATCCTTGCCACCTACGCCCCAAATGAGTAAGGTATCCTCGCCCTGAGAATACCACCACGCATACTCATTCTCCTTATTCCGCACTGGAACTTTGAATAAGGGATCTTTATATCGCCCATCTTTTTTCTGCCAACCACGACGTCTGTTGAGATAATAACTTAGTAAAATTGCATCTGTCTTTCCTTCACATAAAATCAACTTCTTCATTATCTCAGCTCCATCTGATAATCCATGCGACTAGAGTAAGCTTCGCAGCCACTTAATACACGTGTTTTCGTCGAGCCGCTATTATCATCTTTTCGCAAAGTAATGATACGTAAAAGATCAAGATCCCGTAATTCATCTTCGTTTTTCTCTTCATAATGTTCAAATCTTCGAAGCAAAGCATCAATCACTTCTATGCTATGAGTGGTAGCAAATACCTGCACATTATATTGTTGACAAGCTTGAATAAACCAGGTGAATACATTTTCTAGGGCACTAACATGAATGGCGGTTTCTATTTCATCAACCAGCAAAATACCATTTTGAGCCCGTATAATTCCGGTAGCTAATACCAAGGCCTTTTTCATGCCGTCACCAAAAGACGATAGAGGCATTAATCCTAAACGTTCATGCTCAAGATAAACATTGTTATCTACTAAGTCCAACCCAATGATACTAACGTCAAAAATTTTCAGTACCTCAATGACCTGAGATTTTTTACCACTTTTAATTAAATCACCAAAATCATTCTGTACTAGATGGTCAATGGATGATAAATATTCACACTGAAATATTTTTTTATTATTCTTATTATCAATTGATAAGGACTTAATAAATTGGTGTACCTGCACCTCACCGCGAGAAAGCATACCATCAATATTCAAATGATACTCTCCAACAAAGCAATTAACTTCTACCTCAATTATTCCATGTTCATACAGTTCCTTCCGAAGATTTTTGTCTAACATTCTTTCTGGCATATTTATTAATTGACGCTCGCTATCTCCTTCAATTGATAATTTTACTATATGTTCATTAATCTTTCCCTCTATGGAAATTGGCTTAATCTTGTCTGCTTGTTTAAAAAACATACTACGAAAAGAATCATGAAAATCCAATCTTCTAATTAAAGCCATTGAAAATCCTTTTTCCCGCATACGTGAGATATTAATCATGCTATCAGCTGAATCGGGATACTCCAATAAACGAATGGCTTCTAAAATAGAGGTTTTCCCTGCATTATTTTTCCCGGCCAAAATATTAATCTGTCCTAGATTTTTTAGCGTTACATTGGATATTCCACGATAAGAGTCAATTATCAACGAACTTATACACACTACTCTTCACCCCCACTACTTCGGTATCTTATTTTCATGATCATTAATCCAATATCACGGGCTAATTGTTAACGATACTGTCGCCAATTTATTTACGTGCAATTTTTTCTTCGTCCAATGTTCTTCAATCTGCTGAGTAAACTCGCCCCTGACGATCTTGGCGCGATGTAAAAGATAGTCAGAGCAATCAATGCGCAAATAAAGTCCTTCAATATTTCCATCATATAATCTCGATGGTTCTTTAATCAAAGCTTGCAATAGCCCCTCATCGATCTTCGCAAAGTGCCTTACTGTAGGAACTTCTTTAATTTGAGTTTGTTGCAACAGTTCATGTCTTACTTGGCAACTCAAAAACTGTCGACGCTCTATATCATAGATATCAAATGCCAAAAACCAATCCGTCAATTTCTCATAATAAATAGAATGTTTCGCATAACACCATTCACCAAATAATATCCGTCCTGGTAATAATAGTTCAAACAAACTCTCATGATGCCTCGCAAGCCATTCTGCGAGCAAGCGGTACTGGGAATGACTATCAGCCGTAATGTAGTTACCACGATTTTGTACTAGGATGTCACCATCAGACGTGAGAGAAAAGCCAATATTAGCACCATCTACTTTTTCTTCAATCATAACTGGTAATTCATAAAATAACTGTCTTATTTGAGAGTCAACCATCTTATCCGCACGGGCAAGTTTCTTATCATTTGCCAATAGATGTGGCGTTGTCGGAAATTTTATAACTAACTCATTCATCCTATTCAATCCTCACAGACCAATTCCTTGACGACTATACCATGTTTTTGTAAATCCTGCCTAGCTTTATGCCAATCACCATCTGTTGCATTATAAATAACTGGATGCTCTGAATGTTTTAAATGCAATGCAATCCATTTACGATCTGCTGGTTCAAAAGGGTGCACAATTCCATCTAATTCCACTTGGTTAATTTCAATACCACCATCTAATACAGCACCTTCCTCATTGTAGGACAGTTCTATTAAATCAAATAAATAATGATTCATGAAGTGACTATTAAACAGGTCAAAAGCATAGTCGCCCTGATACAAGTTATCTTTTAATTCTTTATATGCTGAATTACCAGGTGGATTATTATGAGTATCAAAACTTGCTTCATCCCATACTAGCTTTTCACTTGAGGCGACAAATTCTTTCAGAAAATCAATACAACGTTCCATACACTCTGGAGAACAAGTAGACTTATCCGAAGCTGCAATCCAGACATTAGTATCAATAATACGCCCGCTCATATCATCTCACGCTTACGTTTTTTGACGAATGCTCGCATAATGGCCTCACGATCTGAAAGTGTATCGCCAAAAAAATTAGGTGGCCAATTCTTAATACGTCCATCTTCATCAAAATCCAACTTTTCAATTGTGGATACTTGTTGCTCACGCTTACAAACATATAATTTTATATCTTCATTTGTCAATTCATCATCCCTACGTTCAGCAACCCTACGCTGCAAACGTGTTAATAGATGTTCACTATGGGTTTCAACGACAAATTGAATATTGCGTTCTTGTGCTAATTCAAAAAACATTTCTGCCAAATTAGCCTGGGCTAAGGGATGCAAGTGAATTTCTGGTTGTTCCAGTAAAATAATCGATCCTTCGGGAGCATAATGTGCCAAAATGATAATAGGTAGAACTTGAGAAACGCCTACTCCAACATCCAAAACATTGGCTTCATGTTTATAACCAGGAGTTTTAATAACAGCTTTGTACTGCCGTGAATTTCCAATTGATTTAATTGCAAAAGTATCAGCTAACCCCAATTTCTTGAGCCATTTTTCCGTAGATGCTTCAATATCAATATTACTTGCTTTTTCCGTTTTTTTCATCGTGGTACGTTCAAATTTACGTGCTAAAATTGCTTGAATTGCAGTCACACCACTTTTGCCAACTCCCTCTGGCGCTGATCCTGACCAAGTATATTCACGTAATGATTGCACACGAAGGGGTCCTAAATAATATATTTTTGCAGCTAATTCTTCCACTTTCAAACTCAAATCACTGAGTTCAGGATGTTTTTGCGTAACTAATTTAGGAAAACCGTAAAATTTTATGGGCGTAAGTTCTTTAGTCTTACCTAATTTAGCATCTTTCTCTCCACTAAAACTAAATTCATAAGCATCCGTTGCCCCACGCGTAAGAGAAGCGGTAATTTTCTCATATTCCATCGTAAGATTCATAACACACAAAGCTTTTTTACGATAAGAAAAACTAGTAGATAACTTTATTTCTTTTCCGCCCGCTTCACGCCAACCAAAGCCAAATGATAATCTATTTTTTACTTCATGACCATAAATTAAATCTTCATACATACCTAAATCAACATGAGTCTCACGAGTGCCTAAATTTAAAGGTTGGGCACGATCATAACTTTCCGCTGTTTGTTTTAATAAGAGCAAAGACTGAATTAACGATGTTTTACCTGAACTATTTTCACCAAATAATAATGTGACTTTACCAAGAGGCAATCTATCAAGTTTTTCCCATGATTTAAAATTTCCAATACTCAACGATGTCAACATATTAAAATCCTCCTTTTGCTAAAAATAAATTATTTCTATAAGATGCAATTCTTACAACTATATTGTTGCCAATAAATTAGCTTTTAATGGTTTCTTGCCATCCCCTTGCGGAATTTCTACGCCTTGGAAGATTGCATAGTTGACTTTGACACCGTCATCGAGGTCAATGCTGATCTTTTGGTTGGCGACATGGGCAATGACTTGGTCGTATTGGTAACATTCAATAAGTTGTTTTTGCAATTTATCTTTTTTCTTTTTGGCCTCAGCTTTTTCCCTTGGTGAAACCTCAGCATCAAGAGTCATATCGAGACGGCTGGATTCTGCTTCATATTTGCGTTGCAAAATGTGAAGATAATCCGTACGGACTTTCGCTACCGTACTAAGGTCATAGCGGTGCATATAGATAAGAGCTTTAAAGCCATCATTCTTGCCGGAATCAAATAGCCAATAAATTGGACGTTTTTGATAGGTTTGCACATGGTCTTTATAAAAGGCTTTGAGGAAATACCGACGAATGGCTTGGCGAGAGCTTTCATTTGTTTTACGATTTAAGGTTTCTGCAATATAGTCGAGATTTTCCTCTAGTGTGTCTTTGCCAAAGGTAATGCTCACAAAATCAGCAAAGCGGCTGACAATATCATCTTCGAAGTATTCATCATCGGTGAAGGGGAGAATGTTATCGACACTGGCAGCAAAGGTTTGATAACGAGTGGCATCAAACTCACCACCAGCATGAATTAAACCTAGCTCATCAAGGGAGTAACGACCAAACATACAGCCTACAGCGTAGGAAAGGAATGATTTAATATCTCGTACTCGGTCTGCTTTGCGGATAGTTATATCTTTTTCTGCGACTTCAGGGGTAAGTTCATCTTGGAGTCCGTAGATATCGATGAAGATGCGGTTTAGTTCTTCTTCGTTGGATTGGAGTTGGGTAAATTGTGCTTTTGTAAAATCATTAAATCTATTAAAGGCCGTTTCTATTTTGATCTGGAGACCATGATTTTCTTTACTGGCATAGTAGAGCAAGGGACATTTAATGAATTCCCAGGAGGTTTCGAAAGAATCCCAGTCGTGTTTGGAAATACAAATATTATCTTCAGTGAGTGCATCAATTTTTTCTTTTTCTTCCTCCGATGAAGGATATACATAAGGAATTCGACTTATGTCATCATTTGTAAACGTCAATGTTGGATTAAGAAAGGTTAAAAAATGATAGGCAACTTTGGAACATAATAGCCCCAACAGAAAATTAATATGCTCCATACTTTTAGGGAATATTGAACGACCTGTATCATCAAATATATAACCAATACTTTTATAACGCACCCCTAATGTGCTAGAACTTAATTTAGTCCAAGTTAATCCCTCTTTAAAGAAAAAAGTAACATTTCGTGAAGCAGATCCTATCTTTCCGTGAGCATTTTTATAGTTACGTATTTCCTCGCCATCATTAAACCAATTAACTATAATTTCATTGTTACCATACCATTTTCGATAATTGCCTCCACTATTACAAGGAAACCATTTAAATTGTCTATCTTTAGTTTCAATTACTGAATGATAATTAAATCCAATATTAAAATAATCAACCTCAAACCATTGTCGTTCAAATTCAGTATTATTACCAGTTGATAATCCAGCTTTAGGATCAGCGTTATCTCCTAATACCACTCCTTTTTCAAAAATCAACCATACACGCTCACCTGCCCAATAAGTAATCGGAGTGCTCGGGATTACATTAAATCCATCCTGCTGTGCTATATATTTAAATGAACCTGTTAAAAATGCAATTTCTTTTTCACCAGCCACTGATATATCTGTCAAACGATGATAATTCCCACGATATTTAGCTAACTTATTATTTCTCATTACATAAGCCACCGTTTGAACCACTTCACCGCCAATTTCCTCAAAAGCCCTTGCTCCTAAATGCACCATAGATAAGAAGGTTATATTCTCCAATAATATCTTACGCAATTTTTCATAACTACTCAAAAACATCCATGAATGCTGATTAATGGTCGCTGTTAATCCATTCATCTTAGTTAGGGCTAATGTTTTTTCTATGAATACCGCAAATAAATCATTCTTGCTATTTGGGAAATTTTCGGCAATAAATTTACCCAGTTTATCATTCATGCCCCTGCCACCCATGTAAGGTGGATTAGTACACACTACATTATATTTACGACTCAACATCCGCCCTTGTTGTATAAGCACAGGCATGACTTGCAGTATAATCTCCTGATGAGGCGCCGAAAAAACATCGAGTATTATTTTATTATCACGAATACCAGCCACGGCCTGCTCAATACCATCAAAATCTATCGGCTTTACTTCAATAATTGAACCATACTCCTTGGCATCAAAAAATATATCAATCAGATATTCTACATCTGTCCGCAATTTTGCTGACCATAGCTCTCCATCAGCCAAACGGGCAAAGATATCCAGTACTTCTCCTTTTGGAATAGCATTGCTTTCTTGTATCCCACACAAATTATGCGCAAGCGTTCCCCTGAATAACCTTCTGTTATAGCTTCGTCCCTTCATCATCACCGCAAAATAAGCCAATTGTGCGGCCCGATCATCAATATCGAGTCCATAGAGATTTGTCTCAATGATAAGTTTCGGAACATCCCGCTCAGGATAACCAACACTTTGGTAAATATCATACAATACATCAAAGGCATATACCAAGATATGACCTGACCCAATACAAGGGTCTAAC
>Ga0224518_1000146_pt1 | contig 10189 bp, 10 predicted proteins | sample IRBST25metaG_FD_179891 | JGI IMG/M metagenome (GOLD analysis project Ga0224518, IMG submission 179891) | Peat soil microbial communities from Stordalen Mire, Sweden - IR.B.S.T-25 | ecosystem: Environmental > Terrestrial > Soil > Wetlands > Peat | place: Sweden: Norrbotten County, Stordalen Mire...
CATCTATAGGCGGTACTGGTATTTCAATTTTTGCAATATCCTTAACCGCCAAAGATACATTTGCAGCGCCTTTCATCAAAGGTACAATCTTTCGATCTTTATTAAACTGCAAATATCTATGAAGAAATGCAGCGGAAAGTATTTTAGGATCTCTAGGAATAACTGCAGCCAGAATAGTGCCCAGTGCAAATTTCCCTTTTTGATAGTGGACATAGTTTAAAGTCTTCTGACCATGACCAGTTGAAGAAACGAGAGGGATGCATACAGCTTCTGTATCAAATTGAAAAGAATTACATGACTTTCTTTTTGCGCTAGTATTAACCAATGGATACTCGCCAGGTACGGCACTGACAATGCCCGTCACACCTTTTTCTATTCTGCATAGATTGCCAATTGTTGAATGTTGGTATTTATCCATTAGCAAGCTCCTTCTTGAGTTTCTCCAAAACTTCATCACTTTGCCGAAAGGAATCATGAATCAAGGCAATCAACTCACTGCTAGTATAAGAATGCTCTTCTTCTGGTGTATATGGATTCTTGATATCTAAACTATACCCATTCTCTTTAAGTTGTTCGATGGATACCTTCCATGCCTGATCATTTTCATTTCGTTTCTTCCACCATTTCTTTAGGCTCTTAAATTCATTCTTCTGAATCGGTTTAGTCATTGAGTATGCTTTAACACCTTCGGGTAGTTTATGTTCCCAATACCATATTTCTTTGGTCGGTTCACCTTTTGTAAAGAAAAGAAGATTAGTTGCCACGCCCGCATAGGGTTTGAATACAGAGTTCGGAAGTCGAACAATAGTATGCAAGTTACAGGTTTCAAGCCAATGCTGACGAATTCGAGACTTAACGCCATCACCGGTTAATGAACCATCCGGAAGAACAATGGCAGCCCTTCCGCCTTCTTTGAGATAACGAATCATGAGTAACAGAAAAAGATCAGCACTATCGGTTGTCCGATAATTCAAAGGAAAATTAGTTTGCACGCCATCCGTTACCGTTGCTCCAAAAGGCGGATTAGCAAGAATAACATCTACTCTTTCTTTAACACCAATATTGGTGTATTCCCTATTTAAACTATCAACATAGTCAATGTTTGGCACTTCAATATCATGAAGAATTAGGTTTGTAATCGCAAGCATAAAGGGAAGTGGTTTAAACTCCATACCATGAATGGTTTCTTCAAGTGTTCTAAGGTCATCAATGCCTTTCACATCTTGCTTACGGATATTCTCTACCGCACTGGTCAAAAATCCGCCCGTTCCACAAGCTGGATCAAGTACTTTCTCACCGAGACGAGGATTGATGGTCTCAGTCATAAACTCTGTGATTGCCCGCGGAGTGTAAAACTCTCCATAGTTACCCGCACTTTGCAGGTCTTTCAAGATGGTTTCATAAATATCTCCAAAAAGATGACGGTCTTCAGAAACGTTAAAATCAATACTGTTTAATTTATTAAGAACCTGCCGAATGATAGTGCCATTTTTCATGTAATTGTTTGTTCCATCAAATATCGCACGGATAATGATAGCGCGCTTATTGCCACTCACAATATCAAGCGTTTTTAAACCCGGAAATAGCTCTTGATCTATAAACTCTTTTAGTTCATCACCAGTCATTCCTTCAGCATCAGCTGACCAGTTCCGCCATTGCAGTTTTTCAGGAATAGGCGATTTATAATCATCTTGTAGCAATTCTAACTCTTTGTCTTTGTCATCGATGATTTTTAAGGTTATCATCCATCCAAGCTGCTCAATGCGTTGGGCGTCGCCAGAAACCCCCTGATCCTTGCGCATGATATTCTGTAACGTTTTGATAATATTGCCGATGTTCTTCATTTATGCAGCCACCTTATAAATTTCATGTTCTAATTCTCTGAGAGCTTTTAAATAGTTTTCTTTTCCACCAAAAAATCCAACAATTTCTGCTGGTGTTCCAATCGTTGTAAACGGGTCAACCTTGAGTACGGAAAGTTCTTCAATATTTTCAATCCCTTCACTGGAATACTTGTCTAGCATGGCGGATATGACCATTCTAACTTTATCACCATATTTTGTGAAGTAATTGCGTTTTTTTACATTCTCAGCCCGTTCCCTGCGGGTTAACGCAGGCATATCCCAAGCTACATGACAAATAAGGTCAAAAACATCTAAATCTTTTTTTACTTCTTCTTTTAGATTTTCTAATATCACTCCATGAGCTTCCAATTCTTCGATAATGGTTTTCTTCTTGTTCGCAAGATTCCACTTGGTTAGAAAATCGTCAAGGCTCCGATATTCCCGTAAGATGCCCTTTTTAGTAAAATCCTTGAGACTTTCAACTATCAACTTACCATTTTCATCAAGATGTTGCACACGTTCATTCAGAATAGATACATCCACACCAGCTACGTATATTTTTTCGCGGGGCCCATCTGTAATCTCACCACCATCTATTATACCTGGTCCTTGTGGTCTTTCAATTTCTTTTTCATCAAAATCGACTTTTTGCCCTGTCTCTGGATCGATGACTTCATCTTCATCCCCGGGGTAGATATCGTCTTCGGTCAACGTTTCATCTCCTGAGACTTCTTTGATCATAACTGGATCACCATCAAAATCAGGATCAGCAAAACGGTCCGTCGCACTCCGAAAATCCATGATTGTAAAAAATTCTTTTCCATATTCCTCATTAATTCGAGTTCCACGACCAATAATTTGCTTAAACTTTGTTGGAGAGTTTATAACACAATCCAAAACAATAAGCTTGCAAGTCTGAGCATCCACTCCAGTAGTCATTAAATCAGAAGTCGTAGCAATCACTGGGTATACTTCTTCTGGGTTAATGAAATTATCCAATTCACGCTTACCAATATTATCATCACCTGTAATCCGCATGACATATTTGTGTGATTTTTTTACTTCCTCATAATTTTCATTGGCAAGTGCTTGCCGCATTCTCTCAGCATGCTCAATGTCCACGCAAAAGATGATAGTCTTATCAAAAGGACTTGTTTTCTTTAAAAACTCTGATACTTTTTGCGCAACCACTTTGGTACGTTCATCAATTACCAATTTTCGATCATAATCTTTTATGTTATAAACCCGATCTTCTACTTGATTCCCGTTACTATCTCTTACAACTAAATCGGGACGCCAGCCTTCAAGATCCACATTTAAGCCTACACGAATAACTTTATACGGCGCAAGGAAGCCATCTCCAATTCCCTGTTTAAGCGAGTATGTATAAATCGGTGCACCGAAATATTCAATATTTGAAATTTCCTTTGTTTCCTTCGGTGTAGCAGTCAGCCCAATATGAGTAGCCGAAGAAAAATATTCCAAAATACTTCTCCATGCGCTATCCTCAGCAGCACTTCCTCGATGACACTCATCAATCACAATTAAGTCAAAAAAATCCCGACTAAATTGCCTGTAGGCATCCTTATCTTCATCGTAGTTGGTTAAACCTTGATATAAAGCCAAATAGATTTCAAAAGCCTTGTCTATGACTTTCTTACGGATAACCGTCATACGATCCTTAAAATGTTTAAAATCACCACGTTTTGTCTGGTCAATAAGGGCGTTCCGGTCCGCAAGAAATAGTATCCTTTTCTTGGTACCACTTTTCCAAAGTCTATAAATAATTTGAAACGCTGTATATGTTTTACCCGTTCCCGTTGCCATTACCAAAAAAATGCGTTTCTGCCCTTTGGCAATTGCTTCGACCGTGCGATTAATTGCAATTTGCTGATAATATCTTGGCTTTCTTCCAGAACCATCAAAAAAATAATCAAAAGAAATCACTTTCTCTTGTTCTTTTGAAGATATTCCTTTGAACTGTTTATATTTCTCCCAAAGTTCTTCCGGTGAAGGAAAGTTATCAAGATCTAGATTTCTCTCAATCTGGGATGAACAGCCAGAACGATCATGTTCAAGAAAGCCCTCACCGTTAGAGCTGAAAACCACTGGGATATCAAGAATCTCAGCATAATCCAAAGCCTGTTGGATTCCAGCCCCAATAGTATGTTTATTGTCTTTGGCTTCGATAATTGCAATCGGGATATTAGGTTTATAATAAAGAACAATATCTGCTCGCTTACGCTCACCTCTTGCCGTTTTATTACCTTTAACAAATATCCTACCATCTGTAAAAAATACCTCTTCACGGACTTGTTTTTCAATAGACCAGCCTGCTTTTTTAATCGCTGGTATTATATACTGTGTAATAATATCACGTTCTGAAAGTTCCTTTTTACTAGTCATTCATACACCTTCTTTTCTTCATATATCAGGTATAATTACTATTTATAAATTTGATCATATTGATTGCTCTATATTGTTATTAGCTTCAATTAATCTACATTCGGCAACCTGTATTTTTTTACCTCCTTAACCCCCATAAACTGACACTGAATACAATGGTTTTAAGCATTTATATATATAATATTTTGCTTTTAAAAAAGAAGAAACAGTACACCTTAATTTTGTGTACTGTTTCTTCCTAATAATCTTGACTTATATGACTCACAAGTTCAGCCATATTATATAAATGTATCTTTGTTTGTTCCCCTTTTAACAAACAAAGAAAATAGTTGCAATTTTAATCGCATTTCATTTTCTTGGCCATGCATATCATGTATAAAACCGCGTTTTGAATAAATGCTCATTAACTTTTCTTGAGGAATTTCATGCCGCTCAGCACATGCAAGCAAATTTAGTTCAGATATATTTCTAACCTTTGCCCACTCAATCACTCTTTCTAGTAATCGTGTATCAATTTTCTTTCTTCTGTACGCCTCTTCTACTTCTAATTTTTCAATCGTATATATTGGGTATTGATTGTTTTTAGTTTTATGGTGCTGATAATGAGTAAGTTTGTACTCTTATAACCCACGTAGCTGCTACACGCTAATCATAATTTAGTGAACCGAACTCCTAGTTAATTTAATAATAATAATCTAATTGCTAGTCCTGTGAAAAGTTGTAGTGAAGTGGTGATTAATCGGCCTCTAATGCATTATTGAATTTTTCGGTGTTTTGTTTACTACCTTACATAAAATTGGGATGATCTATGTAATTACCCCCATATTCAAATGATATTTGTTTTACTTAAAATACGTCATTTCCGTCGTTGGTTTCGCCTGTGAAGTGGCGTGGTTATTAGGCTTGTCGATAGTCTAAAAGGTGTTATGAAAGAAGACTCTTGGATAGATTGGTTATTGAAGATGGTTTTTCCACTTAAAAACACGTCATTTTTGTCGTTGGTTGTGCCTGTGAAGTGGCGTGGTTATTAGGTTTGTGGATAGTCTAAAAGGTGTTATAAAAGAAGACTCTTGGATAGATTGGTTATTGAAGATGTTTTTTTACTTAAAATACGTCATTTCTGTCGTTGATTGTATCTGTGAGGTAGCGTGGTTATTGGAGTTGAATACCTTTTAAACACTCCAAAATTATATCCGAATGAGTGCCAATTATCGCTATGGAACCCAAATTACCCAAGCTGGGCACAAATAGCCACATTATAAACATCCCCCAATATAACGATAAAACGAAGGGTGCATCTAGATTCGTGCCATAAATAAACTACTCTAACTACAACTTTTTTTAGGGAGCCAAATAAACAAGCAATCATTTTACTGAACTAATTTATTATATGGTAGTAATTTCAAGGCATAACCAACGACAAAAATGACGTCTTTACAACCTTTAAATTGGCGTTCTAAGCCCCTCCCCTGTACAGACTTACCACGAATCCACAAAATAAAGCAACTTCTTACTATCTATACTGATAAAAAGAGGTTGCTTTATTATTTTACATTGTATTTTTGAATAAAATTAATATCCAATGCCCTCCAAAACTCCCCACAAATCTAATGCGTAATAGCCAAACAGTTTTCCATTTATTGAATAGTAATTCTCATAATTTTTAATTTAGTCTGTTTTAAATCTTATTTTTTCGATTTTGTCACGATTTAAAAAGATAATTTCTATAGTAATAAGGTTTTGTCATACTAACCCTAGAAAGTGTCACGTTTCAATTATAACAAGCAACTTTAAAAGCAAATTAGATTTTTATAAGGTATTTCCCTTCTAGTGACACCATTTTCTAAGGGGAGAGGGCATGTCATCTTGGCGGATTCCCTTATCAGCTCTTAAATGGCTACTACTACCCCTGTTATAAAAGAACCTACCAACCCCAGTGGAGGAGGTGGACGAATCGTTCACTACTATCCAACTCAAAGAAGTGTTTGGGGATGCGATTCGGGATGAAGTCGCGCCGCTCCTTAACGAACTCACTCAGCTCCGAGCCGAACTCGATTATAGTTAAATCGCCTAATATATAAATTTCATCGTTACTTTTAACTGTTTTGTTCCAATTATCAAGAAGCTGATTGTCCATCTCTTCAACCGATTGAAATGGCCTATTACAATGTTTAATGATATTATCATGTTTAAAATGTAAATCTGCCGTAAAATAAATCATTTTAATCTTCTTCCATTGGTATAAATTTAGAGCAATCTTTATGCGGAAATAAGCTACAAGTTTCTCCATCAATGTCGTTATCAACTAAATAAAGATACGCAGCATATCGTTTACATTTGAAGTTTCTAGGACAATCCATTGTTGCACAAATGGCATCGACATAAACACTTTCGTTACAGTAATATTCTTTATTGTTTTTTATATCTATAAAACTATTGTAAAGCACTGTAAATTTACCCATCGTTTTATTTTCGTGAAAGTGGCCAAAAAACCACTGCTTAAAATTAATTTTTTCTTTAAACTGGTTAAGCATGATATTTGTAGGATCATTTATTTTATCTAAATCTAAAAACAATTTTTCAATTACTTCCGTAGGAGCAGTATGGGTTATAACAATATCCACGGTCATGTTGTGGTTTTTAAGATTCTTCATCCCCTCGTCAAATTCCGCTTGACTAGGCACTTCTTCTTTCCACCATGAAGTAAATTCTTTTCGATATTTTTTATCGACGGAAGTAGCTCCGCCAAAAGTAAAAATTTTTAAACCATCAATCATAAACACTTGTCCCCGCATAAGGTGATAAATTGAAGGTCTAATTTGATGAACTTTACCACCGCTCCATTCTGTGACAGGATATTCATTTAATAAATCAAAATTTTCGTGATTTCCGCACACAAAAAGAGTAGTGAAATTCTTACTTTCTAACCAATCAAGCCAATATTTATCTTGCTTGCCACCTGACCAAATACAACCGAAATCTCCGGCAATAATAACATAATCTTTTTTAGTCATTTGTTTTTGTGCAGGGAAGTGTTTCATATTAAATTTAGTTATATCAATCTCGCCATGAACGTCGCCAGTTATATAAATCATAAAAATACAACCCTTTTCTTTATTTATTTCTTATCCCTTTTCGTAAAATACCATTCCATTTGAGGATCATTTTCGTTTTTCAACATATAATTAAGCCCAAATCGAACGTTGTATTCCAGAAAAACTTCGTATCCTTCCCCCATATCTACCCCTGCTTTTTTATCATTCATACTAACCGTTTTGCGTACACAGTCCTCTAAATACTGGATATCTTCTTCACTAATAGGAAAAGTAGGAATTACTCTAGGAGGTATGTTATTGAAATTTTTAACAGTCTTACGAACAAAATTTACAGCCATAGCAATATCTCTGAAATGTTTTGCCGGATTATTTTCTAAATCAATTTCGTCCATAATTCTATTCCACTCCTTCTGTTGGTAAAATTATTATTCATGAATACCTTTTGAACCAGGTATCCATTCAATTTCTTCACCAAATAAAACACAGCGTATTCTTTTATTTTTTTTAACATATTGGGGATTTTTGATGAATGTCTCCATCATATATAAACCTTCTACAAAACTATTCATTGACAAACCACCAAGATACCGCATAAACCTATCGTGGCATTTTAATATTTTGTTTATCGTGACACCCTCAATTTCAATATCATCAATAATGATTCTATCTTCCATCCAAACATCAAAAGTTTTTTGTAATTCATTACTCAATTTATGTATACTGTGGCAAGTGTTATTTAACATTTCATTATCTCTCGCGGGATAACCCAGTTCTTTCACAAGTATTTCTTTGAATTTTTGGTCGTCAAAATTGAGCATAAGTATTCACCTCATTACAAATATTTATTTCTCAAAAAATTTGCTTGTTTTCCTGTTATTTCACGGTCAGCTTCTGCGGAATTAACTGATCCATATAGTTCACTCCAAAAGCAATCTAAAAGTGAAGAATTATTCTTTTTACCTTCAATTAATGCATCAAGATCATGTTGCAAGTATCGGGGTAGATTTTTTTCTAAATAGGTTTCAGTTTCATCAAAAAAGTAGTTATTTTCGTCCCATTTTAAAATTGCGCAATTCTTATATCGTGGCAACTGGCGAAACCGCATCATTAAACTTTTTGCGTCCTCACCCTCATGAGTAAAATCAAGTAAAGCCCATATCGCTCGCATAAATTGTGCATGAGTAAACATCACTATGAACCCCTCTTCAAGTCGGCCCACACGCTCAATGGCGGTCTTTGCACGGGTTAATAGATCATTGAAACTTTCAGCCCCTTCACCATCCCGATAGTCGGGATTGCACCGCTCCCAGTATTCATTTACTCGTCCCTTCCGATCGGCAGCCGTCGTATTGACACAATTACTAGGGGATAGGTATGTAAACTCTTCCACGTTCCAAACCTCACGCCTGGTATTGGGGAAACGCTTTAAAGTTGGCTCTGCGGTATCTATAGCCCTTAGAAATGGTGAAGTAATAATTAATGTTGGTGACTCTCTAAATTCTCGGCTTATCCTCTTAGCTTGTTCCTGTCCTAACAAAGATAAAGGAATAGTCTCGTGGTTACTCGTTATCCCTCCGGCGTTTGCTGTGCTTTCACCATGACGAACGAACCAAATTTTCTTGTTCATAGAATAAACACCTACCTTTTAATTAAAAATTGATTACGTTCTTGTTTGGTTAAAGTCGCTACATCTTTACCATTTGCTCTTGCCCATTTAATCATATCGCGAATTCGGTAAGGTGGTAATGGCTTTCTGTAATCCACATATCCACCTACTTTAGACGCAGCGTCATCCAGTTCAATTGCTTTTTGGATATCTTCTTTTGTAATCATACAAATTCACCTGTTTTCATTATTGTGTTAATTCTTCATAGGCTTTTTGAATTTTTATAAAAATTTGTGGATTGCCGTTATGGTCAGGATGATGTTTTTTAGCTAAATTACGATAAGCTGATTTTATGATTTCCATGTTGGTTGTTGGGGCAATTTCCAAGGTAGCAAAAGCTACGGTTGATTGTTTTGTTGTTTTAGGTGGAATATTTTGATTTTCTTTTTCGATTTTTGCTCGTTTCGGCTTAAAATAACGATAAATAAAGTATGGGATAGCGAATATGATTGCCAATATAAAAACTAGAATATTTTCAAGAAATTTTAAAAATAACATATTATTCGTAAACCCTGCTTGAATAATCCCATTGAGCGTTAAGCAGCCATCTCGCGTCATCATTGTTATAACTATGAATCAAAAAACGCCCCTCGGTATATTCATGAGCCAAACTAAGCCCATGTTTCTCACATACATTGCCGATTTCTTTTAAAAAATCTCTACATTGATATTCTCTTTTGCGAGTCAAATTAAGGTCTTTAATTTCTTCATCAAGGTTTAATTTATTTCCCAAAAAGGCTTTTTCAATAAATTTTATATCCCGATTAATTAAATCCAATTGAATTTTATAACCGCTAATTTGTGAAGTGGAAATGATAGTTTTTTCTTTCATTAAGTTTTCACATTCCGCCTTTTTGGTAGTGAGATTTTGGTATTGCTCCACTAATTCATTTCTAATTGTATTTCGCAATATTGTCATTTTCCTTATCCCCTTAAATATAAAATTCCCTATAACTTGGCAATTCAATAGCCGCCAATCGTCCACCAAAAACACCGCCACAATCAAGCCCTACTTTGTCTTTATATTCTTTGTCGAACCAAATCTTAGCGTCTTTCTTTTTAAATTTTGGATTATATTTATCTAGTTTCCATGTGGGAATATGACCGAAAAAGATTGTTTTATTTTTGTACGCTCGGCAATATGGAAAACTATCTTCCATCCAAACTATTTCATCTTCAGTGTTTTTCTCAATAGCCTTTCGCGTGTTAGACCCTGC